>Ga0210377_10000120_pt1 | contig 70542 bp, 87 predicted proteins | sample PLM4_65_b1redo_FD_155480 | JGI IMG/M metagenome (GOLD analysis project Ga0210377, IMG submission 155480) | Groundwater sediment microbial communities from an aquifer in East River, Colorado, USA - PLM4_65_b1 redo | ecosystem: Environmental > Terrestrial > Soil > Riparian zone | place: USA: East...
ACCCTGCAAACTTGCGAGGGTTGTTGTATCAAGAGTTGGATCAAGTGGCGCCGATATTTTTTCTTCAACTGGCGACTCGGGCTTTACTGTAAAGGCTCTGAAAATTTCAAATCCTACCCAGAAAACAGCGGTAATAAGGGAGAGGACTGCAATTGTTACAAGTTTTGGTGCTTTAATGTTTTTCATATTAGTCTATATAGATTACTCTTCCGGTGATTGATAGAACAAGCCTGTTGCCGACCTCGGACTCCACTGTATTAAAGGTCAGTGAGTCGATAATAAAAGGCCTTCTTAGATTTTCAACATCAGTTATAAAAGCGCTTAAATCTTGGTAGCTTCCAGTAAAGCTTCCTGATAGACCAAAAGTTTTAGCTCCTTCCGGAAGTTTTTTTAGAGATTCATCTTTTTTAATCTCTAAGGCTCCTCCAAAAGCGATTTCACCTGTTGTAATTCCAAGTATTGAAACATTATGATTTTGAGCTACTGTTTGAAGTTGCCTAATTTCGACTTCTGGGGATGGGGTTTTAGGAAGAGCAGTATCAAGAATTGAAATTTCGCTACTGTGTTGGCTTAAAAGCCCTTGGGCAATCCCTAAGGCCTTAATTTTTGTATCCATATCAGTAATAGTTTGTTCTTTTTCCCGAAGTTCAACCAAAAGGCCGCTAATAGTAAGGAATGTTGGCCTTAAGGCAAAGGCAACAAAAATAATTATGGTTCCCAGGGAAAGAAGAATTTCCAAAAAAGCCCTTAAATCCTGCCTTTTTTTGTAAAGGGCTACGATATTAAAAAAATACCGCTGATATGCTCCGTAGTCTTGCCTCCAAGTTGCTGCCATTATTGTTGTACCTCCACTGCTACTGCGGGAGCCGTAGTAGTTTCTGATTTAAGGACAAAAGTGAGCTTTGAGCCATCCGCAGATGCGGATACTTGTGATAGCGCAATATCTTTAAATGCAGGCTTACTGGCAAGATTGGTTATAAACTGCTGAATTTCTGATTCTGAGTTTGCATCTCCTTTAATTTGAAGTTCGGTTGAAGTGAATGAAAAAGTAGATAGGCTAACTCCTGATGGAAGTGCGTTAGTAGCAATAGAAAGTAGGGAAGTAGTAGTTGCGCCTTTAGCGATACCTGAAAATATTAAAAGTTTTTTTTGAACTGACCTAAAATCACTTTCAACTTGCACGTAAGATGTAATAATTGCGGACTTTTGCTTTATCGCATCATTAAGGTCGGTATTTCTTGCATCCAGCCAAAATCTTGAAAGGAAAGCTCCCATAACTACCATTTCAGTAGCCACCACAATCATTCTAAAGCTCGAAAGCAGCCAGGCGAGGATTCTACCTAGAGTTGAGGCAGCGAATTCTTCCTGTGGAAGTAGGTTTATAGCTTCTTTTTTCTTTTTGGCCATGAGAACAATAGTCAGGCAGCTGACTAATTCAATGTAGCATATGAAATATTAAAAAAGAAGTTACTTTTTGGAAGTCTTTTTAGCTTTCTTTACGACCTTGGTTTTTGCAGCTTTTGTCCTTTTGGGAAGAAGCTTAGTCAGAACTCTTTTTATCCTATTGGCTTTATTTTTGTGGATTGTTTTTGTTTTAGCGGCACGGTCTGCAAGCGAAACAGCCCTTTTAATATTGGCTTCACTCTTTGTGGTTCTGGCTTTCCTTATTGCTATCTCAAGGGCAGCCGTAATACCCTTATTTAGGAGGGCTTTCTTACGAGACGACCTTAAGGCTCTTTTAGCTGTTTTAGTTACTGGCATATTTGTCACTGGAATTATATTTGAAAGTGGATAAAATATCAACAGCGTAACTAATGCGCTTACATTATGAACAAAATTCTTTCAAAGGGAAAAGAAATCCTACTTTCGGAACAATCTTCAATTCTTTCGGCTGCAACCCTTATTATGGGGATGACAATAGCTTCACAAATATTAGGTCTTGTTCGCCAAAGAGTCGTACTTCATTTCTTTGTTCCGGATCAGTCATCACTCTTTTTCGCAGCCCTAAGGCTTCCCGAGCTATTGTTTGAAGTCCTGGTTTATGGAATGTTCTCATCAGCTTTTATTCCAATTTTTACTAAAGCTTTCAAAAAAAACGAAAAGGAAGCTTGGGACACATCAGGAAAAATTGTAACCATTGGACTTATGGTCTTTTTTGTATTCGCTTTGTTTTTTGGAATTTTTGCAGAGCAAATCTACACGGCAGTAGCTCCTGGTTATAGTCCTGAGCAAATTAAAACTATTGCCAACTTGGCAAGGATATTATTCCTAGCACAAGGAATTTTTATAATAAGCTACGTCCTGACGAGTGTCCTGGAGTCTCTGAGGCGTTTTTTGGTTCCAGCCCTGGCTCCAATTTTTTACAACCTTGGCCTTATAGCAGGAACATATTTCCTGGCTCCAAGATTTGGTATTGCAGCTCCAGCAATTGGCGTTGTTATTGGTGCTCTAGTTCATTTTCTCATCCAGCTTCCGCTTTCGATGAAGTTAGGGTTTCGCTTTACAACAAACATAAAGCCAAATGATGAAGTAAAAGATATCGCGAGGCTTGCTGCTCCAAGACTTTTGGATCTGTCGGTTCAACAGGTAGTTGACATGACGGTCCTTTATTTTGCATCAATAATCTCAACTGCGTCTTATACATATTTCACTTTGGCAAATTCCCTTCAGCTTGCTCCGGTCAGACTTTTTGGAACCTCGCTCGCCAAAGCTGCACTACCAACTCTTACCCGTGAGGCAGACTCACCGATCGAGTTTTCAAAAACACTTCTGAAGACTCTCTACCAGATGCTATTTTTAATTGTTCCGGTTGCAACTCTTTTTGTCGTTCTAAGAATTCCTATGATCAGAATATTCTTTGGAACTTCAATTTTTGACTGGAATTCAACGGTTTCAACAGGAATGGTTTTATCTGCCTTTGCAGTAGGAATTCCATTTCAAGCTATGGTTCCACTTTTGGCCCGTGCTTTTTATGCACTTCACGATACAAAAACCCCAGTTGTTATTTCAGTAGTTGGAGACGTTCTTATAATCGCCTCAAATTTTGTTTTGATTGGTTTTTTCAGACTTCCCGTTTGGTCGTTGGGCGCAGCTTTTAGCGTGGGAGCACTAGTCGAGACAATCATACTTTCCATTGTGATGACAAAGAGGATGGGAGTATTTTCCAGATTTGCATCTTTCATTCCAATGCTCAAGATCCTATTTTCATCTCTGGCCTCGGGAACAGTAATGTTTTTCCTGCTTAAGTTCTTTGATAGGTGGGCATTCATCGGAGGAACGCCTCTTAAAAGTCCTATTCCTTTTGAAAATTTTGTACTAGATACCCGCTATACTGTTAACCTTGTAATATTGACAATTTTAGTTGCGTTTATTGGAATTGTTGTTTATCTTCTTCTGTCATTTATCTTTAAGTCCGATGAGCTTGCATCTCTAATCGCTCTTGCCTTTAAACATAAGTTTAATCTAAATAGGCTCAAAAAGGAGCCAATTGCCCCAGTTGAGACCCTTGACAACGGTTAGCACTCATGTTAATCTAGTGCCAGACATGACAGGATTAAGCGCTCGCCAAACTCAAATTTTGAAGGCTTTGATTGATGAATATATAGAAACTGCGGAGCCAGCCGGCTCCTTGGCACTTGAGAAAAAGTATAGTCTTGGAATTTCTCCAGCAACTATTAGAAATGAAATGGCAAACCTGACTCGTATGGGCTACCTTAGGCAACCACATACCTCTGCAGGAAGAGTTCCGTCCCCGGCTGCAATGAAATTTTACATAAGCCAGCTGATGGAGGAAAAGGAAGTTGGAATTGTTGACGAAGTAAAAGTAAAAGAGGACCTAAAAGAGCAAAAAAATAACTTTGCAGATGTTATGGAAGAGGCAACTGAAGCACTTGCCGACCAAACACATTCCCTTGCTATCATTACAACTTCAGATGGTGAAATTTGGAAGGCTGGATTTTCTAATATGTACGAATCCCCAGAATTTTTTGCAGCCCCCTTGGTCTGTAAAAGTGTTTTCTCGCTTCTTGAGGAGCCAAAAACTTTGCACCAACTTTTCTTTGAGAGGCTAACGGGGCTTTCCCCAATCGAAGTACTTTTTGGTGAAGAATTTGACTGGCCATACTTTGCTCCAGTCGGAGTTGTTGCTTCCCGTTTCTCAGCGTCAGGTAAAAGTGGAGCAATTGGAGTTTTCGGACCATTTGGGCTTAATTATTCGTCAGTAATTCCAGTTGTAAGGGGAGTTAAAGAAGCAATTGAGGAGGTACTTTCAAAATGAAAACTAAAGTAAAACCAAACGAAGCCATAGAGTTAAAGTCACAGCTTGCAAGAGCCTTAGCTGATTATGATAATTTAAGAAAGCGAACCGAGGCCGAAAAAGGCATTTGGCTCAAGTTTGCAAAACAGGAGCTCTTGATAAAGCTTTTACCCATTCTTGATACACTTGAGGTTGCCCAAAAACATTTAGGAGATAAGGGACTTGAGATTGCAGTTAACCAATTTAGAGACGCACTAAAAGAAGAAGGAGTTATTGAGATTGAAGCTGGAAAATTTGACGAAAGTCTACACGAAGCAATAGACACTTCTACTGGTGGGACTGAAGGAGATGTTGCAGAAGTTGTTGCAAAAGGCTATAAATTTAATGACGGGACTGTAATAAGACACGCCAAAGTAAAAGTCTATAAAGGAGAAAACAAAGATGAGTAAAATAATTGGAATTGATTTAGGTACAACAAATAGCTGTGTAGCTGTAATGGAGGGTGGACACCCTAAAGTTATTCCTGCATCAGATACGGGTAGAAATATCACGCCATCAGTAGTTGAGCCGGTTAAAAACTTGGTCGGAGACGTTGCCAAAAGGCAAATGATCCTAAACTCCAAAAACACAATCTACTCTGTTAAGAGATTAATGGGTAGAAGGGTTGATGATAAAGAAGTTAAGAGAACAGTTGATATGGTTCCTTATAAAATTGTTGATGGCAAAGGAAAGTCGGCTGCCGTTGAAGTTGAAGGTAAAACATATACTCCACAGGAAATTTCTGCAAGGATCCTAATGAAGCTTAAAAAGGATGCAGAGGGCTATCTTGGGGAAAAAGTAGATAGGGCAGTTATTACCGTTCCTGCATATTTCGACGATTCACAAAGGCAAGCTACTAAGCAAGCTGGAGAGATTGCGGGGCTTAAGGTTGAGAGAATAATTAACGAGCCAACAGCAGCTGCGCTAGCCTACGGACTGGACAAGAAAAACGCACAAAAAATTGCTGTCTACGACTTAGGTGGCGGAACATTTGATATTTCGGTTCTTGAGCTTGGAGAAGGTGTTTTTGAGGTTAAGGCAACAAATGGAGATACCCACCTTGGAGGAGATGATTTTGACGCAGTAATCGTTGACTATATAGTTTCTGAATTTAAAAAAGAAAACAGCGTTGACTTAAAAGCTGACCCACAAGCCTTGCAAAGAGTTAGGGATGCTGCTGAAAAAGCAAAAATTGAGCTTTCTGCTGCATCTGAAGTCGAAATAAATCAGCCATATATTACTCAGAACAACGGCACACCTCTTCACTTAACAATGAAATTAACCAGGTCAAAGCTTGAGGGACTAGTTGAGGAGCTTATAAAGAAAACAATGAAGCCGGTTGAAGACTGTCTTAAAGACGCAAAGATTGATGCCCACGACATAAACGAAATTGTCATGGTTGGAGGAATGACTAGAATGCCTAAGGTCTTCGAAACTGTCAAAGAATTTTTTGGCAAAGAGCCCAATAAATCAGTCAACCCTGACGAAGTTGTTGCAGTTGGAGCAGCAATTCAGGGTGGTGTTTTGGGTGGGGAAGTCAAAGACATACTACTTCTTGACGTAACTCCCCTAACTTTGGCAATAGAAACACTTGGCGGTGTTGCAACACCAATGATTCCAAGAAACACAACAGTTCCAACTAGCAAAACTGAAACTTTCTCAACCGCTGCTGACAATCAAACCCAGGTTCAAATAGTAGTAACTCAAGGCGAGCGCCCAATGAGTGCTGATAACAAAACATTGGGAACATTTACCCTAGATGGAATTCCACCAGCCCCAAGAGGTGTTCCTCAGGTTGAAGTTACTTTTGACATGGACGCCAGTGGAATCCTAACTGTTACAGCAAAAGACAAAGCAACTGGAAAAACTCAAAACATAAAAATTACGGGTGCAGTTGGACTATCTGATGATGAAGTTAAAAGAATGCAGGAAGAGGCTGAAAAACACAAAGAAGAGGATGAAAAGAAAGCTGGACAAATTGAAGCTAAAAACAAAGCAGATGCAATGGTGGGAACTGCTGAAAAAGCTCTAAATGATGCTGGAGATAAAGTACCAGCTGACATAAAAGAAAAAGTTGAAGAAAAGGTAAAAGCTGTTAAAGAAGTTCTTGAAAAGGGAACAAAAGAAGAAATTGAAGAAAAAACAAAAGATCTTTCAGATACTCTTTCAGAAGTAGGCCAAGCTATGTATGGAGCACAAGGTGAGCCTAAGGGTGAAGAAAAACCAAGTGAGGAAAAGGAAGAAAAAGAAGATAAAGATAAGAAAGAAAAAGCCGAAGAAGGCGAAGTAGTAGAATAAGTGAATGGCCTCAAAATCTGACTACTACGATATCCTGGGGGTCTCCAAAAGTGCTTCTGCTGAAGAAATAAAAAAAGCATATAGAAAGCAGGCACTTGAATGGCATCCTGATAAACATGCAACTGACAAAGAAGCTGCAGAAAAGCGGTTCAAAGAAATAAACGAAGCCTACCAAGTTTTATCAAATCCCCAGAAGCGCACTACATATGATCAATTTGGTCACACAGGTGGCCCTGCCGGAAACCCATTTGCGGGCGGAGGTTTTGGAGGCCAGCAAGGGAGTTATGGGCCATTTACATATACTTATTCAACTGCTGGTGGAGATGGGGCTAATCCTTTTGCCAATATGGATTTTGGTGATCCATTTGATATTTTTGAACAGTTTTTTGGCGGTGGAGGGTTTAGACAGCAACAAAGAGTTCCAAGGTATTCCATAAAGATTGATTTTATGGATGCTATTAAAGGAGTTGAAAAAGAAGTTTCAATTGATGGCAAAAAAAGAAAAATTAAAATTCCTGCCGGAGTTGATGAAGGCTCCAGAATAAATTTTAATGATTTTATTCTTTCAGTAAACATAAAGCCAGATAAAATTTTTGAAAGAGACGGAGCTGATATTTTTGTTGGTATTGCAATTCCTTTTTCTTTGGCTGCCTTGGGTGGAGAAATTAAAGTTCCCTCTGTTTGGGGAGAGGTTAAAATAAGGATCAGACCAGGAACACAATCGGGAGTGATGATAAGGCTTCAAGGTAAAGGAGTCCCCAGACTTAACAGCTCATCAAAGGGTGACGAATATGTAAAGCTCACAATCTTTGTTCCAACAAATTTAAATAGAGAACAAAAAAAGATAGTTGAAGAAATGAAAAAAGAAAGTCTATAGATAACTAAACATCTTTGTTTTGTTTATAATTAGTTCTATGGCTGAAAGCGATGAGCTGACTCAAAAACCAGAAGAGTTAAGTTTACCTGAAGTAATTGATCTTGGTTTCAAAAAAAAGGCTGATGATTTGTATACTAAGTTTGGTTTAACTGAAGCTATTCCAAATAAAGATCAAGTAGTTGAAAAAGCTTATTCAATGCTCCAAGAATATCAAGTCCCTGAAGATTTTTGCGACGACGAGGTTAATCTTGGGCTTGTTCTTGGATGTGCAGAAAAATTAGTAGAACACAAAACTGGATCCTACAAGGATCGCGTTAATAATTTATTTTTACGTCTAATAGAACCAGTTGTTGGTAAAAGAATCAACTCAGATAATCTTTGGGGAAAAGAACCAGACATGGGAGGATTGGAAGACGATAAATTAGAAGAATATGTTATCGCTCATAGAGATGCGAGAGCATCAGCAGATTTTGAGGTTGCCCATGCCGATAAATTTGAAAGGTGCAAGGAGGTGTGGCGTGATAAGGGATACAATCTTGAGATTCAAGTAAATATAGTTTCATCTTCTAGGTGGGATTTCAAAAAAGATACAGGTTACAAAGGATATATTAACCCGCCAGAAAGGGATGATGTTGAAAGAACAAAATCAGGGACACTAGAGATTGTTTTAACAAAAGATGACGCAGAAGAATTGGAATTTTTAATTAGACACGAAATTTATCATATTGAAGACTATTTTGAATACAAAAGACGCGGATATCAATCTGGAATCCTAGAAGGAATTGATGAACTGCACACAGAGTTTGCGGTTGGAAATTTCAAAGCGGGAAAAGATGACCCTGAAGTGACCAAGGCCACATACCTCAACTTAAAAGAATTTTGGAGAAAGTTAAGTTTGGTTTCTGGGTTGGAGTTCGATCTTCTCTTAGATAGAGATAAATTGATTGAAAACATCTGCTCAGAATTTGGTTTTACAGGATTGGTTGATTTTTCTTTAATGAATGCACATAACTCAGGAAAAGCAAAAGTGTTTGAAACATTCTATGGAGAGCCTAATTCTCCATTGCTTAATATGCTGATAGATAGAGAAAAAATTAGATTAAGAAAATCTTCAATTAATGGTGTTGTCGCAGGGTTAAACGCAAACGATGTGAGAGAGGTTACGGCTCTCGGAAAATCTATAAAGCCAGAAGGAAATATTTTTAATACCTATAAAAATTTAGAAATGATGATTCCTGACGGAGAAAGAAATGTAAATTCTAATTCAAAAGATGATGAAGTTAATTACAGCAGGAGAGTTGAAAACGCAGAAGCTGCTGAGAGAATTATTGCTTTTTCAAGAGGACTGGCACACTTTGAAATTTTTGCAAACGGAGAAACATCCGACAGTGAGTTGATACAACAAATGTTAGAAGCGGTTACTCAGGTTCCAATAGCTTTGAATCGTTCTATTCCAGAAGGAAAATCCAAACTTGAAGAAAGTTTAATTTATAAGTTGGAGAATTATAAAAAACCAAAAGATGAAATAATTCAAGACAGTGTACACAGTTGGTTGGTGGGACTTTCAAGCGACTTGGGAGATATAAGTTTTGTCTTTAGTTTGGATAATAGTGGCGTGAGAAATCAACTACTCTCACTTATTAACATTGAAATGAACAAGATAACTAGATTTGTGTTAGACCAAGACGGCGGTTCCGGAGTCTTGGTTGATCAGTTCGTGCGTGGTATTTACGGTTACAATTTACCATTTGACTTAAGAGATTATGCAGCAGCTTATTTGATTGAATCATATCCTGAATTAGCATCGAGAATAACTGATGCCAGAAGTAAGTTTGATTCTAGGCGCCACAAAACAACAAGTCTCTGATCATTAGCACAAATTAATAAAAAATGGATTATTTTCTAAAAACCTTTTCTTCTATTCCAGATTGTTTAATTATACTTCGTACTGTTCCTTTTGGAATATCTTTACTATGAAATGGAATAATCGCAATTTTGTTTGTTTTTGAATTGTAGTAAGTTCTGTGGCTACCAACTTGCCGCTTAACATAAAATCCATTTTCAAGAAGAATTTTTTCGATCTCTCTGGGTTTAAAAGATGGCAGGCTTGGCATTAAACGGCTAGCTGTATTTTACTTGTTGTTACGAAGTACTCATCTGCATCCGCTTCAGGAATCAAATTTTCGGTTTCCCTTAGTGTTTCCAAATACACTTTAATAGCCTTTTCAGTATTTTTGACTGCTTCATCAATTGTTTTCCCAAAATCAGATATTCCCAAAGAAGGAACATAGGCGACATAGACCAAATTTTTGCCTTGCTTTTCTTTTTCAACGATAATTCTATAGTTTAATAATTTCATATCTGAATTATAGTCTGATTGACTTCTAAGTTCAATAGAGATAAACTACTAGCTGATAGGGATGGTGGGTAAAGACCCGCCATTTTTTGTAAAAAATAGTATGAATACACCAAGAACAGAATTTGCACAGGCCTTAAAGGCGATTGCAACAGAAAGGGGACTTGACCCCGAGGTTATTATTGCTGCTATTAAGGAAGCAATTGAAGCTGCATATAAAAGAGATGCTCGTGAACGTGGTGAAGAAGTTGAAGAATTAGTCTACGAAGTTCAAATTAATCCAGTTAACGGTGAAACAAAAATTCTTTTTGAAGGTAAAGACGTTACACCTCCAGGATTTGGAAGAATTGCAGCCCAAACTGCAAAACAAGTAATTCATCAAAAAATTAGAGAAGCTGAAAAAGGCGCCATGATCACAGAATTTGAACAAAGAGTAGGAAACTTAATTTCTGGAATGATTTTAAGATTTGATGGCTCAAGCGTAAGAGTTGACATTGGCAAGACAACTGAAGCTATAATGCCAGCTGAAGAGAGAGTTCCTAATGAAAGACTTAATCCAAACCAAAGACTTACATTTCTTCTTAAGGCAATCGAAGATGGTCCAAGAGGAAAACAAATTATTCTCTCTCGTGCTGATCCAGAATTTGTTTCAAAACTTTTTGCCAGAGAAGTCCCTGAAATAGGATCAAACTCCGTCGAGATCAAATTAATAGCAAGAGATGCTGGTATCAGAACTAAAATTGCAGTAGCTTCAAGTCAACAAGGTGTTGACCCAGTTGGTTCTTGTGTTGGTCAAAAGGGAGTTAGGGTTCAGGCCGTAACAAATGAGCTAAATGGTGAAAGAATTGATATTATTTCTTGGACAGAGAAAGAGGAAGATCTTATTAAAGCTTCGCTTTCACCGGTTGAAGTAGTTTCTTTGAAGCTTAACAAAAAAGCCAAAGAAGCAGTTGTTAAAGTTGCAGAAGATCAGCTACCTCTAGCAATAGGCAGAGACGGTCAAAATGTAAGACTAGCAAGCAGACTCACAGGTTGGAAAATTGATATTGAAGGAGTTGCATCTAAAGTAAAAAAAGAAGACGAAAAAGTAGAAAAAGCTTCCAAAGTTAAGGAAGTAGAAGTAAAGGAAGTTAAAGAAGAAAAAATTGAAAAGGTTGAAGAGAAAAAAGAAGAAGTTGTTGAAGAAAAAGCTCCTGAAGTAGAGGAAGTTAAAACAGATGAGAAATCAATCGATGAAAAAGTTGTTGAAAAAGAACAATGAAAATTGTTTTTAGAAAGGCGTTAAAATGCAAAGACCACCAATCGTTACAGTACTTGGCCACGTTGACCACGGGAAAACTACACTTCTTGATGCGATAAGAAAGACCAGTGTCGCTTCCCGCGAGGCTGGAGGAATTACTCAAAAAATTGGAGCTTCTCAAATTGTTACCAAAGACGGTAAAAAAATAACTTTTATTGATACTCCAGGGCACGCAATCTTTTCAGGAATGAGAGAGCGTGGTGCTGGCCTAGCTGACATTGCAATTTTAGTTGTTGCTGCCGATGATGGTGTTGCTCTACAAACCAAAGAAGCTATAAACATTTTAAATGAAACCAAAATTCCATTTATTGTGGCTCTCACTAAAATTGACCTTGCTACAGCAAATACTGAGTCAGTCATTGGACAACTTGAAAAAGAAGGCATTTTCTTTGAAGGCAGAGGCGGACAAACTCCTAAAATTGATCTTTCTGCAAAGTCCGGAGTGGGAATTGATGCTCTGTTGGATCTTATCAATCTTTTGTCAGAAGTAAATGGAACCCACGGAGATGCAGACTCTCCACTCGAAGCAATTGTAATTGAGACAAATAGAGGAAAAGGCGGCCCGCTTGTAAATGCTGTGGTCAGAAATGGAACTGTTAAATTTGGAGACATTCTTATCTCAGATGGAATCTCAGGAAAAGTTAAGGCACTGACTAATGACAAAGGAGAAGGCGTTAAAGAAGTTCTTCCAGGCGACCCGGTTCAGATTCTAGGCTTTGAAGATCTCCCTAATGTTGGATCATTAATAGTTCATTCGGAAAAGGTTTCAAAAAATGAAGAGAAGCAGACAACTCGTACAAATGTTGTTGTTGAAAAGGGGCAATTAGCTTTTATCATAAAAGCTGAAAATTCAGGAGCACTTGAAGCAATTCTCGCGAGCATGCCCGCTGACGTTGTTGTTGTGACTTCTGGAGTTGGTGAAGTTTCTGAGGGTGATGTTTTTACAGCTAAAGCGTCCGGTGCAAGAATATTTACTTTTGAATCCAAAATTCCTACAAGTGTCAGGAAGCTTGCTGAAACTGAAGGGATTCCTGTAAAAACTTTCAAAATAATATATGAAATGTTTAAAGAAATTGAAGAATTGGTAGCAGGTGGTAAAGAAGTTTTTTCAGGAAAAGCTCAAGTTATTGCGGTCTTTCCCTTTAATAGTAAAAAAATTGCAGGGTCAAAAATTATTTCTGGAAAAATACTAAAACCAAGCTCATTAAGGCTTATGAGGGGGGAAAAAGAACTGGGAGTTGTTAAGGTGCTTTCCATTCGAAAAGGCAAAGACGAGGTAATAGAAGCAAAGGAGGGCGAGGAGTGCGGAATACTTTTTGCTCCCCAGCTTGATTTTGAAGTTGGCGACGTGTTACTATCGGTTGCAAAATGAATGATTCGTTTAAAAACTTAATTGAATCCTCAAAAGGCCTTCTAATCCTTCTTCCCATGAGTCCTACTTTTGACGAAGTAGCAGCGGGGCTTTCACTTTATCTATCTTTGATGGGAGAAAAAGAAGCAGTAATCACTTCCCCCAGCCCAATGCTTGTGGAATTTAATAGACTCGTAGGAGTAAACAAAATTTCAAGTGAAGTTGGAAACAAAAATCTGACTATTAGGTTTGCCGACTACGATGCAAAGAATATTGAAAGAGTAAGCTACGACATTGAAAACGGAGAATTCAAATTAACTGTTATTCCAAAACAAGGACTTACTTCCCCGCAAAAAAACCAAATAGATGTCTCTTTCAGTGGAGTTTCAGGCGACACAGTGATTTTAATTGGAGGCCTTGACGCACAAAGCTTCCCACTTATTGAAGGAGAAGATTTGGCTGGAGCTAAACTAGTTCATATTGGACTTTCTCCGGTAAAGCTAACCCGTGACACACTTTCTTTTGACAGGCCAGCCTCTTCAATTTCTGAAGTAGTCGCTGATTTAATTAAACAAAGTGGTCTAGTTTTTGATCCAGATATTGCAACAAATCTTTTGATGGGAATTGAGGACGGGTCACAAAACTTTACAACAGGTGAAGTTTCAGCAGAAACATTTGCCATGATGGCTGATCTCATGAAATCTGGTGGAAGAAGAATTGTAAAATCTGAAATTCCAAGAGCAGAAAATTTTCCAGTGGGGTCAATTCCGGGAGTGAAGGATTTTGAATTTGAAAATAATCCAGCAGACATAGAAGCAAAAGAAGATATTGCCGAAGAAGACGCGCCAACTTCCTGGCTCGAGCCAAAGATTTATAAAGGAACATCAGTAAGCTGAGTTAGTTTGACTTTAGGGTGTATCATTAATTAATAAATGACCGAGGAAGCTCCAATACCAATAGAAGAGATAGAACCAACAACTTCTTCATTTTCAGATTTCGCTAGGCTGTACGAAAGGTATAGTGAATGTCCAGGGTCAGATGTTATAAGTCAGCTTGTTGATTTGATGAGGGATGGCAAGGTAGATGTGGACTTCAGTGTACCTGGAGTTAAAATAACTTTTAAATAATAGGCTTTTCCTTTTGCACTTTTGATTTTTGTATGTTATTATTCTCTTTGATGTTAGCGAGGATGAGCCTTTAAGACTCATCTTGAGCTAGACATGACGATATGGCACTTAAAAAGGAAGAAAAGTTTGCAGTAATAAAAAAGTTTGCTCGCGAGAAAAGCGACACGGGTTCACCCGAAGTACAAGTCGCACTTCTAACAAGTAAGATTGAAAAGTTAACTGCGCATTTGAATGTTCACTCGAAAGATGTACACTCAAGAAGAGGACTTTTGTCCATGGTTGCTAAAAGAAGAAGGCTTTTATCCTATCTTCAAAAACGCGATGAGACTCGCTACAAAGGTCTCACAAAGGAATTAGGATTAAAGAAGTAAGTAAATGAAAGTAGTTGAAAAAACAATTGATTTCGGAGGAAAAAGTTTAACCCTCACAAGCGGAAAAGTTGCCGGACAAGCAGACGGCGCTATTTTGGCTAAATACGGTGAGACCGTAGTTTTGGCAACCGCAATGTCGGCTCCCTTAAAGCAAGACCTCGGTTATTTCCCACTATCTGTTGAATATCAAGAAAAGCTATATGCCGGTGGAAGAATTAAGGGCAGTAGATGGGTAAAGCGTGACGGTAGGCCTTCTGATGCAGAAGTTTTGACTGCAAGGCTTATAGATAGATCAATTAGACCTTTGTTCCCTAAAGAGTATATGAGGGAAGTTCAGATTATAGTAACTGTTCTTTCTGTTGATCTTGAAAATAGCCCAGACATAGTAGGAGCAGTTGCAGTATCAGCAGCACTTGCTTCTTCAAGTATTCCCTGGAAGGGACCGGTAATTACCTCAAGAGTTGGACTTAAAGAAGACAAATATGTATTAAACCCAACATCAGCTGAGATGAAAGCTTCCGACCTTGATTTGGTTGTTTCTTCGACTAAAGATGCAGTAGTCATGATTGAGGCTGGAGCGAATGAAGTCTCAGACGAAAAGGTTCTCGGTGGAATTAATTTTGCCCAAGATGAATCCAAAAAACTCCTTAAGCTTATTGAAGAATTTGCAAAAGCTGCAGGGAAAGAAAAGCAGCCAGTAGTTGCTAAAGAAAAAAGTCTAGAAGTTGAAAAGAAAGTAAAAGAATTAGTCGGCAAGAAATTCCCAGATATGGTTCTTCAAATGGCTACAAAAGAAGGTCCAGGAGGAGAGTTTGATGAGCTTAAAAGCGCAATAGTTGGTAGTTTTGAAGACGCAGCAGGCAAATCAGAAGCGGCTGAAGCTTTTGAATATTTATTCAAAAAAACTGTCAGAGAAATGATTCTTTCAGGCAAGAGGCCTGATGGAAGAAAGCATGATGAGATTAGATCTCTTTCTGCGGAAGTTGGATTTTTGCCAAGAACTCACGGATCCGGACTATTTCAAAGAGGACAAACCCAGGTATTGACTATTACAACCTTAGGAACTGCTTCTTTAGGGCAGCTTTTGGAAACCGCGGAAGGTGAAGAAGAAAAAAGATATATCCACCACTACTCAATGCCTCCATTCACAACTGGAGAAACAGGAAGAGTTGGAGGAGTTAATAGGAGAGAAATTGGACACGGTGCTTTGGCCGAGCGTGCTCTTCTTCCAGTTATTCCCTCAAGGGACAAATTCCCTTACACAATTCAAGTTGTATCAGAAGTAATGAGTTCAAACGGATCAACTTCAATGGGTTCAACTTGTGGATCAACACTTTCCTTAATGGACGCTGGAGTTCCAATTAGCGCCCCGGTTGCAGGAATTGCAATGGGACTTATCATTGAAAGCGAAAAAGAATATGCAGTTCTTACAGACATTATTGGACTTGAAGACTTTAATGGAGATATGGACTTTAAGATTGCAGGCACCGAAAAAGGAATTACAGCACTTCAATTGGACGTTAAAACGCTAAACCTAACCCCAAAAATCTTAGAAGCAGCAGTCGAGCAATCTAAAAAAGCAAGAAAAGAAGTTATGAAGGTTTTAGTAGCAGCAATTGATAAGCCAAGAGAGACAGTTTCAACTTATGCTCCAAAAATTAAAATGGTCAAGATTCCAGTTGAAAAGATTGGCGAAGTGGTTGGTTCTGGTGGCAAGACAATTAAAAAGATAATTGCAGAGACTGGCGCACAAGTAGAAGTTGAAGACGACGGATCAGTAAATATCTCTGCGGTTAGTGCTGAGTCAATGCAAAAAGCGGTTGAATGGGTTGAGGCAATTATAAAAGAAGTAGCACCTGGTGAAATTTACGAAGGAACAGTTAAAAGACTTCAACCATTTGGAGCTTTCATCGAAATTCTTCCTGGTAAAGAAGGAATGGTACATGTTAGTGACATGGGCAAAGAAGAGTTTGTCAAAGACCCAGCCGATATTTTAAACATTGGCGACAAAGTTCAAGTCAGAGTCAAAGAAGTTGATGATATGCATAGAATCAATCTTTCTATGAATATGGATCCCAGCAAAGACAAACCCAAAGAAAGAAGAGAAGGTGGTTTCGGAGGCCCAAGCAGAGGGGGTTTTGGTGGACCACCTAGAAGCGGCGGATTCGGTGGGCCAAGGCGTTTTAGTGGTGATCGTGGAGGTTCTTCATATGCTGGAGGAAGAAGCGGAGGATTTGCTCCAAGAGGACGATCATCGGGCTTTGGACGAAGTGGAAGCTTTAGTGATCGTGGAGGTTCTTCATATGCTGGAGGAAGAAGCGGAGGATTTAGCAGAAGAGATAATACTGGTCCAAGTGAACAAGGAACTGGACCTCATTTCCCAGCAAGCAGATTAATGGGGGACTCACCTAAAAAAGACTTCGACAGGTAACTTCTAAGTAAGCTAAATTCGTGCTAAAGTGAATGTATGGATAGTCCTGCTGGTGCTACTGCTATTGATAAAGATTTAGAAGCTTTGATTCAAAAAGTTAAGAATGCAAATTTGCCTCCTGATCTTTTTCTAAAAATTAACGAAAGACTTCTTCAGCTTGAAAAAATTGTTCCATCTCCCTCATTTTTACCTGAATTTGATTCGATTGAAAGATATATTGATTGGGTTGTAGCACTTCCCTGGAATATTAAAACCAAAGACGTTTTAGATCTCGCTTTTGCTAAAAAAGTTATGGATCAACACCATTACGGCCTTACAGATATTAAAGATCGTGTATTGGAATATATATCTGTAATGAAGCTAAAAGAACAAAAAGGAGAAACCCAGGAAGTCTATAGGGCTCCAATTCTTTGTTTTGTGGGACTTGTCGGAACGGGTAAAACTACAATTGCCTATTCAATTGCCGAGTCACTGGGGCGCAAGGTTGCCCGTATTCCTTTTGGAGGAATGGGAGATCCACTCGACCTTCGTGGACAATCCAGAATGCATCCTGAAGCCGAGCCTGGGAAAGTAATTAAGGCCCTAAGAGACTGTGCTAGCCGTAATCCTGTCATTCTTCTTGATGAAATAGATAGAGTTACAGACCAGGGAAGGGCATCAATTATGGGAGTCTTAGTTGAGCTACTGGATCCCAAACAGAACTATGCTTTCATGGATCATTATGTTGATTTTCCTTTTAACCTTTCAGAAGTACTCTTTATTGCAACTGCCAACAATACAACCAACATAGCAACTGCTGTAATGGATAGGCTTGAGCCATTGATGATGCCATCCTACACTGACGAGGAAAAAACTATGATAGGTAAAAGCTACGTTCTGCCAAAAGCCCTAAAAGAGGCTGGAATTCCAGATGGAGCTCTCACAATCGAAGATGAAGTTTGGCCAAATGTAGTAAGGCCTTTAGGGTATGATGCTGGAATTAGAACTCTTGAGCGAACTATTGCTGGAGTAGTTAGGAAGTCCGCAAGAGAAATTGTTGAAGGAAAACAAACTTCTGTTAAGATATCTTCAGCAAATGTAAAAGAATATATTCCTCAATGAGTAAAATTGAAGAGCTTGAAAAAATAAAAAAAGACATGGAGGCAGATAAGAATTTGCCTCTGGTTTCAAAGCCCGAAGATGTAATTCCAGGAGATGGCAATCCCGATGCAAAGATTGTCTTTATTGGAGAAGCGGGTGGATATCACGAATCAATTCAAAGAAAGCCCTTTGTAGGTCAGGCCGGAAAGCTTCTAGACAAAATGTTTTCTGAAATAGGTATAAAGCGAGAAGAAGTTTATATTTCGAATATGGTTAAAACTAGGCCACCAGAAAACCGCGATCCAACACCTGAGGAGTTATCTGCCTTTGGAAAGTACTTAGACCGTGAGCTCGAAGTCATACAGCCAAAGGTCATTGTGACTTTAGGAAGATTTTCCATGGGCAAGTTTCTGCCTTTTGCTAAAATTAGTTCTGTTCATGGTAAGGTAGAAAGAGTAAAATGGAAAGATAGGGAGCTTGTTATAGTTCCGATGTACCATCCGGCTGCGGCCTTAAGAAACGGAAATGTAATGAGTCAATTTAGAGAAGATTTTTTGAAATTACCTGAAATACTTAATGAAATTGCAAAACCAGAAATTAAACAAATGAATTTATTATGAGCCTTCGATTTATAGCCATATCTGGCACAACAGACGTAACTGAAAACTGTTATTTGTATGAGACTGACCACGACATGATTATGGTTGATTGTGGAGTTGGATTCCCCGACCCTGGAATGTACGGAGTTGACTTAGTTATTCCAGACTTTAGCTATGTCCTGGCCAATAAAAATAAACTCAAAGGAATTGTAATATCACATGGTCACGAGGACCATATTGGAGCAATTCCATTTCTTCTCAAAGATCTTAAAGTTCCTGTTTATGCAACTAAATTAGTAGCAGGATTTATTGAGGATAAATTAATTGATTTCGGACTCAAAGGAATTAGAGTTAATATTTTTGATCCTGAAAAAGACACTCTTTCCCTAGGATCGTTTAAAGTTACACCTTTTAGGGTTTCACACTCGGTTCCGGACGGTGTTGGATTTTGTATAGATACACCGGAGGGAAAGCTCTTCCATGTACCGGATTATAAATTTGATTGGACACCAGTTGACGGCAGGCCATTTGATGTTAAAAAAGCGGCAATTTTGGCATCGGGCGGAGCGCTAGCTCTTGCATCAGATGCGCTAGGTTCAAATATTCCAGGACATACAGCATCCGAGAAAGAGATTGAGGAAAAACTCCTTTCTATTATGGAAAGAGCCACAGGGCAAGTTTTCTTTTCTACCATTTCTTCAAATATCTCAAGGGTTCAGCAAGCACTTAACGTCGCAAAATCTTTGGGAAGAAAGACAGTTTTTATAGGCCGCTCAATTGACAAAAAGGCTCAAATTGCAAGGCGCCTGGGCTATCTTTTTTATGATAACAGTCAAGTAATTTCAAACAAGCAGGCTGATAAGCTTGCTGCAAATCAGGTAATGTATGTGGTATCAGGATCGTACGGACAGCCCGGGAGTGCGCTTTATAGAGTTTCCGTTGGCGAGCACGAATATTTAAGAGCAGAAAAAGGAGATACTGTTATTTTCTCTGGTGACCCTGCACCTCCGGGGTCAAAAACTAATGTCGATTTTGTAGTTGATAGATTTTTTGAGATTGGAGTTGACGTTCACTACTATGATATTCAGGAAGACCTCCACGTCTCAGGGCATGGATCTCAAGAAGACATAAAAGCTCTTTTTGGCCTTATAAGTCCAAAATTTTTTATCCCAATTGGAGGAACGATAAGGCACATGAGGGGTTACTCTAAAATTGCCCAGGATATGGGAGCCAAACCCGAAGAAGTTTTTGAGCTCAAGTCCGGTGAGGTCGTTGAGTTTAAGGATAAAAACGCAAGAATTTCAGAGCGAATTCCTGTACGCGACGTTTTGGTCGACGGCCTTGGAATCGGAGACGTTGGAAATGTTGTCCTTCGCGATAGACACGTTCTTTCCAAAGAGGGAATTGCAATTGTTATATTACAGATCGACCGAAACCAGGGCAAGCTTTTTGCAGATCCTGAAGTACTTAGCCGCGGCTTTGTTTTTGAAGGGGCGAGTAAGGACCTTCTAGTACGCGCCGGAAAAGAATTAAAAAACAAAATTGATGCCAAGGGAAGGGTTGACGCTAAAGTTGCAAAAGATACAACTGTAGACTTTTTGGAAAAATTCTTCTTTACAGAAATAGGAAGGCGCCCTATGGTACTTCCTGTAGTGGTTGAGGTTTAGTGCCCTTCGGCTATAATGGATTATGGCCAAAAAGCACCATCGAAGACATTCTGGTAAAAGAAGCTTTAGTCTGAAGCTTAAAAAGCATACGGTTTACTCTATCGTTCAGGTTGTATTTTTCTCTCTGGCTGCCCTGGTAGTTATTTCATTCCTCCGAAAAGGACTTATCCTAATTTATTTAAACGACCTTCTTTTAAGTTATTTTTCTTGGACTACTTTTTTCCTGCCTTTTATTTTTCTCTCATCGGGCCTCCTTGTTTCTAAATTCAAAAACCCACTTTCTGAACCCAATGTTTTGGTCGGAATTTGTTTGTTTTTTGTATCACTAACTATTCTTTTTAAGTCCGGCATTGCAGGTGCCTATGCTTGGGAGGGCGTCTCGGCTTTGGTTACTCCACTCGGAGCTTTTATTATTCTTTTTGGAACTAGTGTTGTAGGCCTTGTGATTCTGTTTAATACGTCTCTTGATCAAGTACTGACAATTATTAAAAATATCCTTCTTGCTGTGAAGCGCTATACCCTTGGGGAGAGGAGTCTTAAGCCCAATATCCCCTCGGTTTTCCCTAAAAAGGACATGATGGTTTTGGGCGGAGGCAATAAAAACTCGAATAAGGATTCTAAAAAAGAGCCGCTTCCTGCCGAGCTTGTAAGCAATCTTCCTGGCGAGACAAAAGTTTGGAGATATCCTTCTGTCGACCTTCTTACTGAAGTCGAAACTGGTAAAGCCGATAGGGGTGACATTAAAGGAAACGCTCATATTATTGAGGCAACCCTTGAGTCATTTGGAATTACAGCAAGAGTAACTGAAGTTAATTTGGGGCCTGCCGTTACTCAATACGCAATTGAAGTTGCACTGGGGACTAAACTATCTAAAATTACGGCACTCGAGCGGGACTTGGCCCTGGCTCTGGCAGCTCCAACCGGAACTATTAGAATTGAAGCCCCAATCCCCGGCCGAAGCTTGGTGGGAATTGAGCTTCCAAATAGAAGTCCCGAGTTTGTCCCACTTAAAAGGATGCTCACCTCGGACGTCATGCAGGCAGTTAAGTCCAAGCTTGCAGTTGCCTTGGGACTCGATGTTGCAGGAAAGCCGGTAGTTGCCGAAATTGGTAAAATGCCCCACGTAGTAATTGCGGGGCAGACCGGGTCAGGTAAATCTGTTGCCATTAATGCATTTTTGGCATCTGTTCTCTTTAGAGCCTCGCCATCAGAAGTTAAGTTTATTTTGGTAGACCCTAAAAGAGTCGAGCTAACTGGCTACAACGGGATTCCCCATCTATTAGCCCCAGTAATAGTTGAGCCAGAGAAAGTTGTTTCAGCGCTTCGTTGGGTAATTTCTGAGATGGACAGGCGCTACAAACTCTTTGCCCAGGCTGGGGTTAGGAATATTGACGGTTACAACGAAATGTCTGGGTTTCAAGCTCTTCCCTATATAGTTGTTGTCATTGACGAGCTTGCTGACATTATGCTTTATGCCCTCTCAGAAGTTGAGGATGCAATTACAAGGATCGCCCAAATGAGCCGTGCCACTGGAATTCATATGGTTCTTGCAACCCAAAGGCCTTCAGTTAACATTATTACGGGGCTTATTAAAGCTAATATTCCTTGTAGAATCGCATTTGCAGTTTCTTCTCAAGTTGACTCGAGAGTTATTCTTGATACCCAAGGAGCTGAGAAGCTTTTAGGAAAGGGCGATATGTTATATCTTCCTCCAGACCAAGCCAAGCCAATGAGGATCCAAGGTGCATTTGTTACTGACAAAGAAATTAACTCGTTAGTTTCATATCTCAAAAACCAAGGCGTAACACCGCAGTACACAGAGGAAGTAACAACTATGACTAAGTCTGGAAATCCAGCAGTTCCTGGAGTTGTGGGTGACACTGATGAGCTTTTCAGAAAGGCTATTGAGGTTGTGACTCAATATGACAGGGCATCAGCTTCACTTCTTCAAAGGAGACTTTCAATAGGTTATGCAAGAGCAGCAAGAATCATTGATCAGCTGGAATCAGCTGGAGTAGTCGGGCAGTCTGAAGGAGGGAAGCCTAGAGAAGTTTTGGCAAAAAATGCCGAAGAATTCTTAGGCAGTAGTGATGCAGAAAGTAGGTAGTTTTTTAGCGGAAGCGCGCCTCAAGCGGAAATATTCAATTTCAAGGCTCGAGGAAGAAACAAGAATAAAATCTGTTTTTCTTGAGTCGCTGGAAAAAGAAGACTGGAGAGCACTACCAGATTTTTCGGTCGTTTCTGGCTTTGTCAAAAATATTTCCAAAGCACTTGCAATAAACGAAAAAACTGCCCTAGCTCTCTTAAGGCGGGATTATCCTTCTCAAGAAGTCAACCTAAACCCCAAGCCCGATGTTTCAAATAATTTCACCTGGACTCCAAAGCTTACTTTTTTTGTAGGAGTTGTTGTTATTATTTGCCTGATTCTGGGATATCTAGGATTTCAATACACAGGGTTTATAAATCCTCCGAGATTAGAAGTTACTGCCCCAAAGGAGGGGGAAGTTATTAAAAGGGTAGAATATGAAGTAGTCGGGAAAACTGATTCGGGAGCTACTGTAAAAGTAAACAACCAGCCGGCCTTGGTCGATGACTCTGGAGGATTTAAAACAGAAATAGAAATTTCAAAGGACTTAAAAGAAGTAGTCATTAAGGCAACCTCTCGTGCTGGCAAAGAGACTACCATTTCGCGTACAATAGTTCCAGAACTTTAGTTCTGGTAAAGGTCTAGTTATGACAGGAATACAAACTCTACTAGTAGTTGTTGTAGTTATTTTGACGCTTCTGCTTTTAGTGGTTGGAGCCCAAGTTTTATTTATAATTATCGACCTTCGCTACGCCCTTAAAAGATTAAACTCACTACTTGATGATTCTATTTTGGGAGGAGGACTTATTAGGCCCGACAAACTAACTGGAATTCTTGAGATGTTTAGAAAGAAAAAAGAAGTTACTTCCCACGGACAGAATCAAGTTTAGTGTATAATTGGGCTCATAAATGAAATCTTCAGAAGTTAGAGAAAAGTATTTAAAGTTTTTTGAAAAAAAAGGGCATAAAGTTATTCCTGCTGCCCCATTGGTTTTACAAAATGATCCGACCACTCTTTTTACCTCCTCAGGTATGCAGCCGTTAGTTCCTTACCTAATGGGAGATAATCATCCGGAAGGAAAGAGATTGGTAGACTCTCAGCCTTCAATTAGAATTCAAGATATCGAAGAAGTTGGTGACAACCGTCACACAACTTTTTTTGAAATGTTGGGCAATTGGAGTTTAGGAGATTATTTTAAAGAAAACCAACTCGCTTGGATCTGGGAATTTTTTACAAAGGAATTAAATTTAAAGCCCGCTAAGCTTTATGTCTCAGTTTTTGAAGGAACGGCTGACGTTCCCAAAGATATTGAGTCGGCAAAGATTTGGCAGAAATTGGGAGTTCCCGAAGATCACATTTTTTATTACGGTGTTTCTAAAAATTGGTGGAGCAGGTCCGGGCCTCCTGCGCAAATGCCAGCCGGAGAAATAGGCGGCCCCGACTCAGAAGTTTTTTTTGAGTTTACTGGTGTAAAACATGATAAGAAATTTGGAAAAACTTGTCACCCAAATTGTGAATGTGGCAGATTTATAGAAATTGGAAACTCAGTTTTTATTCAGTACAAAAAATTAGGAAGTGGAGGCCTCGAAGAGCTTCCACAAAAAAATGTCGATTTTGGGGGAGGACTCGAGCGAATTACAGCTGCCACAAATAATTACCCCGATGTTTTTGAGATAGATGTTTTTAAGTCAATTATTAAAAACATTGAACAGGTTACCAATAAAACCTACAAAGGCAACGAAAGCCCAATGAGAATAATTGCAGACCACTTAAGAGCAGCAAATGCACTGGCTTTAGACGGAGTAATTCCTGCAAATAAACTTCAGGGATATGTTATGAGGAGACTTATTAGAAGGGCCGTAGTTAAGATGAAGACCCTAAAGGGAGATATAAATAATAATGACTTTAAAGACCTCACAGATCAAGAGTCAGTAATAGAAGAAGTTGGAAGATTCAGAAAAACTTTAGAAAGCGGACTTAGGGAGGTTGAGAAAGTTGTAAAAATTGACGGTAAGGAGGCTTTCAATTTGTATCAAACATACGGCTTCCCTCTTGAAATAACAGAAGAGCTCTTTAGACAAAAAGGGCAAGAAATAAACCATCAGGAATTTGAAGAAGAATTTGAAAAACACAAAAATCTTTCAAGAACTGCAAGCGCTGGAATGTTTAAAGGGGGGCTTGCTGACCATTCTGAGGAAACTACAAAGCTTCACACTGCAACACATTTGCTTCATGAGTCCTTAAGAAGGGTTTTAGGAGAGCACGTTTCTCAGCGTGGAAGTAATATTACAGCTGACCGCCTAAGATTTGATTTTTCCCACACTGAAAAGTTAAGTGAGGAGGAGATTAAAAAAGTTGAAGAGATGATAAATGAGCAGGTTAAAAAATCTCTTCCTGTTTCATTTGATGTAAAAAATATTAAGGAGGCAGTTGGGGAAGGCGCGCTTGCTTTTTTTGGTGAAAAGTATGGCGAGAATGTAAAAGTCTATAGAATTGGTGACTTTAGTAAAGAAGTTTGCGGAGGTCCGCACGTTTCAAACACTTCTGAGCTCGGGCATGTTAGAATAATTAAAGAAGAGTCGGCGGGATCCGGCGTTCGTAGAATTTATGCAAAAGTCGAGTGATTATTTTTGGTCTCTAATAATTGAACCCGGTTGGGTTCAAGCCTCAATTTGGTACGTAGATAAGGAAAGTAAAAAAGCAGAAGTTGTAGCTGTTTCACCACCGAGCCATTGGGAGAGTGAGGAGGAGCTTCTTTCTGCTGCCGATGCCTGTCTTTCATCAGCAATTAGTGAGCTACCGGAGGACATTCCAGAGCCTACAAAAACTGTTTTTGGAGTTTCTCCATCGTGGGTAGAAGAGGGGCAGATTAAGGCCGAGTATTTAGAAAAAATAAGAACCCTTTGCGGCAAGCTTTCACTAACTCCTTCAGGATTTGTGGTTTTGACTGAGGCTATTGCTTATTTCATAAAAGCCCAGGAAGGGGCTCCGATTAGCGGAGTTTTGGTAGGAGTTGGAGCGGATGCTATTGACGTTTCCGTTTTTAGACTTGGAAACCTGGTGGGAACCGTATCTGTTGCAAGAAGCGTTGCCATTACCGAGGACGTCATTGAAGGTCTTGCGAGATTTAAAGGCCAAGACATTCCTTCTAGATTTTTGATTTACGATGGCAAAGAAGGCCAACTTACTGAGGTCAAAAACGAGCTTACAAGTTTTGACTGGCTTTCATCAGACAAAGTAAAACTTCTCCATATTCCAAAAGTAGAAATAATAGAGCCAAGAGAAAAGGTGTTGGCGGTTTCATTAGCTGGAGCATCTGAAATAGGTGAAGCTAGCTCTGTGGAATTTGAGCCAGAAATAGAAAAGGAAGGATTTAAAACTGAGGAAGTTGAGTCTAATGTAGAAGAAGTCTCAGAGGGAGCCGCTTCATTTGGCTTTTCAGATAGGGATATTAAAGAAGAGTTTAGGCAGCCAGAAGAATCAGGGCCAACTGTAAACCCGGCTCCATCTTTAGTAAACACAGCTCCTATTTTTGCAAAAAGAAATTTAGAAATATTAGATAAAGCCAAAGCCTATGCCTTAGGTTTATGGACTAAAATTGACAACTTTGATCCAAAAATGCCCAAAAATTCATTTGTCTTTGGCATAGTTGGCCTAGCGCTTCTTCTAATTTTGGGCCTGGTTGCTTGGTGGGTTTTACCTAAGGCTACAGTTACAGTTTATGTTTCGCCAAAAAAAGTAGAGGCCGAAGATACCGTTTTTATAGATACAAAAGCAAGTAGCTCTAACATTGACAAAAAAACACTTTCTGGAAAATCAGTAACGACCGAAGTCTCAGGTGATAAGACAATGTCTGTAACTGGAACTAAAACTATTGGAGACAGGGCTAAGGGGGAAGTAACTATAAAAAGATCCGGAGATGCACTTGATCTTCCTTCTGGAACGAAACTAGTCGATAGTGGAACGAGTCTGGCATTTACTCTTGATGACGACGTTTCAGTTCCAGCCGGCGACCTGACGACATCTGGGGGACTTGGAATAGTTAAGGCTTCGGTGACAGCTGCCGATATTGGTGCAAATTATAATCTTGCTTCTGGCGGCAATTTTAAGGTTGACGACTATTCGAATACAATCCTAACTGCGTCAAATGACAATGCATTTTCTGGTGGATCAAGTACAGAAATAACTGCAGTTTCTGAAGAAGACAGAAAAGATCTTTTAGCTAGCTTGACTAATGAATTAAGTGAACAAGGAAAAGACAAACTTATGGAGGATTTAGACTCTAGTATGATGCTTATTGAAGATGCGACTACAGCTACCGCCTCTGCTGTTAATTTTGACCATAAAATTGGGGATGAAGCTTCAAACTTAAAGCTTTCCTTGGATGTTGAAACTAAAGGAATTTCCGTTTCAAAGTCTGACCTTTCAAATCTGGCTGGTGGTGCACTTCGTGACAAAATTACAGGCGGATTTGCACTAAGGCCCGATCAGATTAAATATCAATTTGAAGTTGTGAGTACAAAGAAAGGAATTATTGAAGCCAAAGTTCACTACACAGCAAACTTGCTTCCAGAAATTGATACTACTGAAATTTCTAAAAAGATTGTTGGTAAGTCAAGAGCTGCTGCTGAAGAGATTTTGTCGGCAACTCCCGGGTTTACAAGAAATGAGATAAAGTTTAGCTTCCCACTTCCTTCTTTTCTTGCAACTCTTCCGCATCTGACTAAAAATATAACTCTTGAGGTAGCGGCTGAGAAATGAAAAAGAAAAAACTTCTCATTAGAATTCTTGCCGTCATAAGTGGAATTTCTGGTGTGGTTATTTTAGGGGCTGTTCTTTGGCCGATGATTAGCTACGATATTTCTTCTTCAAAATTCACTTCATACCTCTCCCCAGTTCCACAAGACAATACGCCGGTCGGTCAGCCTTCTGACTTTACCAAAGCCAGTAATTGGTTTACTGGAGGAGTCAAAGAGGAGGAATTCAAGGTTTCAAATGTGAGTTTTTATAATATTTCAATTCCTTCGCTTAAAATAGATCAGGCGACTGTAGCTATTGGCGGAGAGGATTTAGCAAATTCACTTATTCAATATCCAGGCACTGCCCTTCCCGGGAAAAGCGGAAATGCAGTAATTTTTGGACACTCAATTCTTCCACAGTTTTTTAATCCCAAAGACTATCTTTCTATTTTTTCTACTCTTCCGACAATTAAAATTGGAGACAAAATTGTCGTTAATTACGACGGAGTTACTTTTCGTTATCAGGTTGAAAACAAGGTAGAAGTTACACCATCTGATATTCAGGTACTGGAGCAAGACGTTTCAGATTCTTTCCTAACTCTTGTAACCTGTGTTCCTCCTGGGCACCCCTTGAAGCCCAAAAGACTAATAGTTAGGGCTAGGCTTATACCCTTTGGAAAGGAGACAAGTGACGCTACTGGGTATTGATTACGGCAGGTCTAAAATAGGAATCGCAATTGCGTATGGTCCCTTGGCTGAGCCATATGGAGTTATAACTTTGAGTGAGCTTAAAAAATTAAAAGAACTTGTTGAATCCGAAAAAGTTGAAAAAATAATAGTCGGAGTTTCGGAGGGGAAGATGGGTGAAGAATCAAAGGCTTTTGGTTTAAAGTTAGAAAAAGATCTTAATATAAAAGTCGAATTTCAAGACGAAAGCCTTTCCTCAATTGACGCCCAAAGATTATCAATTGAGGCAGGAATAAGGCAAAGTAAAAGAAGAAATCTAGAAGACGCCTACGCAGCGACTGTAATGTTACAAAACTATATAGATTCAAATACAAGTTAGATCTGAGTATTAATCTCCAATAGCACCGATCTCTATTAAGCCACGTAATGTTCTTGATTCGAGAGGTTTACCATCACTGTCACAATAATTTCCCTGAAGGCTTCTAAGAATCCACGGGTTACCTTTGCTATCTCGAATTGCGACCTGATAAACATCAAGATCCTCACCAGAAGGATCAGGTAAATAGACAAAATCCGACTTATCGTCTTCAGATTCGGGGCTAGTAGTCATTTCGAATTTAGAATAACACCTGTTAATTAGAAGTCAATAATTGAAAGTCGCATTGATTTAGATTAGAATTGATGGATAATAAACAAATGTTTAAAAACGTAATAGCACCAATTCAGGCTTGGCTCCTTTCTCAAGGCAAATGTGTCGGTTGCGGGACGCTTCTTACTGAAGGTAAAAGTAAAAAAACAAAAGTTGGTATACAGGTAAACTGTAAATGCGGTAGAATCTATATTGAAAACGATGGCAAATACCGCCGTGCGCTTCTTGAAGAGGTCTAAAGTGGTTAAAAAGTTTTTCATCCCCTTGATTTTTGTTTTTATGCTTTTAGTTATTGGCGGCTTGTGGTTTATAAAATCCTCTGAAGCTCCAAGCAAGGTCGAATCCGAAAAGAGGTTTGTAATTCAAAAAGGTTCAGGCGCTAGTTTTATAGGTGAGGAGCTTAAGAGGGTAAAGCTTATTAAAAACGCCACTGCTTTCAAGCTCTATGTTACTTTGACTGGTAAAGCTTCTAAAATTCAAGCAGGGGAATATAGTCTTGCAGGAGATCTGACACTTTTCCAGCTTACAAGTGAGCTTTTGAAAGGACCAAGTGAAGTTTGGGTGACAATTCCTGAGGGCTTAAGACACGAAGAAATTGCGCTTAAAATGGCTGATGGGCTGGGGATTACGGGAGGGGCAAAAGACAAATTTATAGATGAGTTTTTGGTAAAATCCAGAAGTAAAGAAGGATATCTATTTCCAGATACATATTTATTTCCAAAGACAGCTTCAGCTTCAGCCGTCGTTACCCGAATGGTGCAAGTTTTTGACCTGGCGGTTGATTTTAAAGTAGATAGTCAAACTGTAATTCTGGCTTCTATTTTGGAGAGGGAAACGTTGACCGGGGACGAGCGACCGATTGTTGCCGGAATACTTTTAAAAAGACTAGATGCTGGCTGGCCACTCCAGGCTGATGCAACTGTTCAATATGCCGTTGCTAAATGTCTTATTCCTACTGCTTCATGTAATTGGTGGCCAAGGCCCCTGACAGCTCAAGATCTAGCTACAAAATCTCCTTATAACACATATAAATATCCAGGACTTCCACCTGCACCTATTTCAAACCCAGGGCTTTCTTCATTAAAAGCTGTGGTTAATAGCCAAGATTCGCCATATTGGTACTATATTCATGATTCAAACGGAGTTATTCACTACGGGGCAACTGTTGAAGAGCATAACGCCAACGTGGCTAAATATCTGAGATAGTTTGGTTGTTGACAAGTTCCTTTTTCTAGCTATAATTCCTAGTAGGTCTGCATTAGCAGATTTTTCCCGCTACATGCGGGGTTTTTGCATGAAAAGACGCAATTTTGGCAAGAAAGAAGATGGGCTCCCCAAGCTCGATCTTACGCTCATACAAAAGGAGTCTTGGCAATGGTTTTTAAGCGAAGGAATTGCAGAAGAATTAGCAGAAATCTCCCCAATTAGCGATTTTACAGGAAAGAATTGGGAACTTTCTTTTTCAAACCATTCTTTAGAAAAGCCTACAATTACTCCTTCCCGCGCTCGCGAAAAAGCCCTTACATATTCTTCACCTTTCAAAATCACAGCAACGCTTAAAAATAAAAAGACAGAAAAAGAGGTAGCCCAGGAAGTGTATCTTGGAGAAATTCCTCAAATGACTACATCCGGAACCTTTGTCGTAAACGGAATTGAAAGAACTGTTATAAATCAAATAGTTAGATCCCCAGGAATTTATTTTTCGGGTGACCTTGAAACGTCTTCAGGGCGCATGCTCTATTCTGCTGAAGTACGTCCACTTCATGGATCGTGGCTTGAGTTCGAAATTGGTAAAAATGACATAATTTCTGCAAGAATCGACAAAAGGAGAAAAGTTATGGCTACAACTTTCCTTCGTGCAATGGGACTTGATATTGCTTCTGAAATAACTAAAACTTTTAGCTCAGTTGATACAGACAAGAATCATGGATATATCGCAAAGACTTTAGAGAAAGATTCAACCATTACTCGTGAAGACGCACTTCTTGAAATTTACAAAAAAATGAGGCCTGGAGAGCCTGCTGTTCTTGAAAACGCGGAAAGTTTGTTTAGTGGACTTTTCCAAGACGGCAGAAGATATAATCTCGGAAAAGTTGGAAGATATAAGATCAACAAACGGTTGGGGGTTGCTTTATCCAACGAAAAAGAAAACTGGGTTTTAAAAAAGGAAGACGTAATTGCAACACTTACATATCTCATTGGTCTTCAAAACGGAATTGGAAGAGTTGATGATATTGACCACCTTTCAAATAGACGTTTGAGGCGTGTTGGGGAACTAGTCGCAACTCACGCTTTTAGAGTCGGTCTTTTGAGGCTTGAGCGTTCAATTAAAGAAAAAATGAGCTTGGTTTCACCGGATGATAAACCTCTTCCTGCAAACTTGATTAACGCTAGACCTTTGATTTCTGCCATTAACGAGTTTTTTAGGAGCAATCAGCTTTCCTCAATCATTGACGACACTAATCTTTTGTCTGAGGCAGATAACTTAAGAAAAGTTTCAGTTCTAGGACCAGGTGGTATTAACCGCGAACGTGCTTCATTTTCTATTCGTGACGTTAACTCTTCTCAGTACGGAAGACTTGATCCGGTCAGGTCTCCGGAAGGGGTTAACATTGGTTTGGTCACATTCTTGGCACTCTATGCACACATTAACGAATACGGATTTATTGAAACCCCCTACAAAGTAGTAGAAAAGCGAAGGATTACAGATAAAATCGTCTATCTTACAGCTGAGGATGAGGAAGAGCTTAAAATTACCCACTCTGGAATTAATATTGACAAAAACGGGGTCATAACTGACAAACGTGTTCCATATAGACACAAAGGTCTATTTACAGAAGGTGAGTCTTCTCAAATTGATTTAATTGATGTAACACCGAGACAGGTTGTTGGCGCTTCAGCTTCGCTTATTCCGTTTTTGGCCCACGACGAGGGGAATAGAGCACTTATGGGCTCTAATATGCAATGCCAGGCTGTTCCATTGGTTCGTCCATCATCCCCAGTAGTTGGAACCGGAATGGAAGGCGTGGTTGCTGGAGCGCTGGGACGCGTTGTTAGAAGCGAATTTGATGGAGTGGTCGACTATGTCGATTCAGATACGATTGAGTTAAAACTCGATAAAAAGACAGACGTTGAGTCAACTGATACTGTTGAAATTGTAGAAAAAGGCAAAAGAGCAATTTATAGAGTCAATAAATTTGTAAGAACTGCCCAGTCAACTTGCTACAACCAAAAAGCAGTTGTGGCTTTTGGTCAAAGGGTTAAAGTTGGCGACCTTTTAATTGACGGACCATCGTGTGAGGATGGAGAATTAGCACTCGGTCAAAACTTAGTTATTGCCTACACATCATTTGGAGGATATGGATTTGAGGACGCGGTTTTGATTTCAGATAGACTAGTCAAAGACGACGCCTTAACTTCGGTCCAAATCAAAGAATATCAGGCAGATGTTGTCGAGACTAAGCTTGGTGAAGAGGAGTTGACATCAGACATTCCAAATGTTGGTGAGGAAGAGCTCGCTAACTTGGGCTCCGATGGAATAGTAGTAGTAGGTGCCGAGGTAAGCCCCAATGACATTTTAGTTGGAAAGATTGCACCAAAAGGAGAGACAGAATTAACCTCAGAAGAAAGGCTACTACGTGCAATATTTGGTGAAAAAGCCCGTGAAGTTAGAGATACTTCACTTAGGGTTCCACATGGTGAAGGTGGAATTGTAACTGAGGTAGCTATGCTAGACCGAGAAAAGGGCGATGAATTGGGCCCAGGAGTTATTATGACAGTTGTTATTAAAGTAGCTCAAATCAGGAAAGTAATGGTTGGAGACAAACTCGCAGGAAGACACGGAAACAAGGGAGTTATTGCGAAAATTTTCCCAGCTGCAGACATGCCTTATTTAGCCGATGGAACACCGGTTGATATTATTATTTCCCCTCTTTCAGTTCTTGCCCGTATGAACCTGGGGCAACTTCTTGAGTGTCACTTAGGTTGGGCACTTGCCAAAAAAGGTGAAAAAGCATCTCTTCCGGTTTTCGACAAAATAAAGGAGGAAACTGTAGAGCAGGAGCTAGCATCAGCCGGACTTCCAATTAATGGAAAAGCAAGACTTTTTGACGGTAGAACCGGTGAAGCATTCAAAGAAGACACGGTAGTTGGAATTAGCTACATTATGAAGCTTAAGCATATGGTTGAGGATAAGGCTCATGCCCGCTCAACCGGACCGTACTCACTAGTTACACAACAGCCTCTAGGTGGAAAAGCTCAAATGGGAGGACAGCGCTTGGGAGAAATGGAAGTCTGGGCACTTGAGGCACATAGAGCTTCCCACACACTACAGGAAATGCTTACTATTAAGTCAGACGATATTGTCGGTCGTGCACAAGCATTTGGAGCAATTGTTAAAGGTGAAGATATTCCCGAAGCTAAGGTTCCCGAAAGCTTTAAAGTGCTTGTCCGCGAGCTTAACTCTTTAGGTCTTGCAATTGCCGCTGAAGGCAAAGTCGTAGTTGATCCTAAAGAAGAAGAGAAAAAGGAAGAGCTCGGGCTTGAAGGCGAAAAATTAATGGAGGTAGTCACACAAACACCATGAAAGGCGATACACTACTTGATCTAAGGAATTTACAGGACTTTAAAAGCTTGTTTATTAGGGTTGCCTCACCAGAGGAAATTCGTGCATGGAGCAGGGGTGAAGTTGTAAAGCCCGAGACCATAAACTACAGGACTCTAAAGCCCGAAAAGGATGGACTTTTTGACGAGAGAATTTTTGGTCCTACCAAGGACTGGGAGTGTTACTGTGGAAAGTATAAAAGGATTAGATATAAAGGTGTCGTTTGTGACAAATGTGGAGTTGAAGTTACTGAGAGCAGGGTCAGAAGGGAAAGAATGGGACACATTAGTCTTGCAGCCCCAGTTGTCCATGTTTGGTTCTTTAAAGGCGCGCCAAGTAAAATCTCCTTGATACTCGACCTTCCTCCTAGAGCAGTTGAGCAAGTTATTTACTTTGCCAGATACCTTGTAATTTCTGTCGATGAAGAAGCAAGGAAAGTAGCCGTTAAAAATATTGAAAAAGGAAGAGACGAGAAGTTAAAAGAAATAAAAGACATGTATGACGAGAGGAAAGATATAGTTAAGGCCGAAGGTCGTGAAAAAGTAGAAAAAACTAGAGAGCGAATTAAGGACAAGGAACAAGCTTCACTTGCAATTTCAGAAGTCGAGCTTGATACAAGAAAGAAAGAAACTTCACTTTCCGAGGAAGAGCGCAACCAGGTCGAAAAGAATGAAGAGCTATTTACAAAACTTATAAGCCTTGCCAAAGGAACAAAACAATTAGGGTTCTTGTCCGAAGAAGAGTACGACGAGCTTGGAATGTACGGTGCTTCTGACTTTTTGGAAGTTAAGATGGGAGCTGAAGCTATCCTCTCCGCAATTGAAAAAGTAAACCTTGAAGAAATTTCAGCCGCTTTAAGAAAAGAAGTAGACGACCTTAAAGGAAAAGGAACAAAGTACATAAAGCTTACAAAGAGACTAAAGATTGTCGATGGGATGAGAAGGGCCAAAATTAGCCCGTCCTGGATGATTTGGAAAGTTCTTCCTGTACTTCCTCCTGACCTTCGCCCTATGGTTCAACTTTCTGGTGGAAGATTTGCAACAAGCGATTTGAATGATCTTTATAGAAGAGTTATCAACAGAAACAACAGACTTAAGCACTTAATTTCACTTGGTGCCCCTGAAATTATTTTGAGAAATGAAAAAAGAATGCTTCAAGAAGCAGTTGATTCTTTGATTGATGCAACCCAAAGAAAAGCAACCAGGAGAGGAAGAGGCAAGCAGGTTCTAAGATCTCTTTCAGACATGTTAAGAGGAAAACAGGGGAGATTTAGACAAAATCTTCTTGGTAAGCGTGTAGATTATTCTGGAAGAAGTGTAATTATTGTTGGACCCGAGCTTAAGCTTAACCAATGTGGTCTTCCAAAAGAAATGGCGCTTGAGATGTTTAAGCCATTTGTACTCCACGAGATGATCAAAAGAGGCATTGCTCCAAACGTAAAGTCGGCCAAAAACATGCTCGACAGGCAACCACCTGAAGTTTTTGATATCTTGGAAGAAATTACAAAAGATCATCCTATTCTTTTGAACCGTGCTCCAACACTGCACAAATTGGGAATCTTAGCTTTCTATCCTGTTCTTATTGAAGGAAACGCAATTAGAGTCCACCCAGCGGTCTGTTCTGGATTCGGAGCTGACTTTGACGGAGACCAAATGGCAGTACACATTCCTTTGTCTAAAGAGTCAATTGAGGAAGCAAAAACCTTAATGATGTCAGACAAGAATCTACTTAGAACATCAGACGGATCGCCAGTTGCAACACCAGCATCAAAAGAAATGGCTTTGGGAGTTTATTACTTAACTTCTGAAGACACTAGAATTGAGCCCTCAAATACAGTTTTCTCTGACCGTGATGAGGCTTTAATGGCATATAACGCAGGCAAAATTGAGCTAAGGCAAATTATTACTGCAAGGCTTGATGGCAAGCTGATTGATACAACTTTGGGAAGAATTCTTTTCAATGAAATTTTACCAGAAGGTTTTGAATACATGAATAAAAACATGACATCAACCTTAATAAAGGAGCTTATTGTTGGTGCTTTCAAGAAAGTTGATAGAGATAGAGTTGTTGAGCTTATTGACGACATTAAAAACATTGGATTTGAGGGAGGCACCATTTCGGGTCTTTCATTTGGAGTATCAGACGCAGTAATCTTGCCTAACAAAGGAAAGATAATTACTGGAGCTGACGAAAAAGTCGCCCAAATTGAGAAGAATTTTACAGAAGGGTTAATTACAGCCGAAGAGAAAAAGCGCTTGACTCAAGAGATTTGGATTGAGACAACTGAGGAAATTGCGGACAAGACTTGGGAAATAATTGACCCAACAAGCTCAATTAGAATCGTTATTGATGCCAAAGTAGGTAGAACTTCAAGAGATCAAATTAAGCAGCTTGCAGGTATGAGAGGACTTGTCGTTGACCCTCTTGGAAAAATCGTCGATCTTCCTATTAAGAGTAACTTTAGAGAAGGGCTTTCAGTCTTTGAATACGTTACCTCAGGCAGGGGGTCCAGAAAAGGACTTACAGACACAGCTCTAAAGACTGCAGATGCAGGTTACTTGACAAGGCGTTTGGTCGACGTTTCTCACGACATGCTTATTCGTGAGCTGGATTGTAAGACAAAAGAAGGAATTACAATTAGCAAGAGTACAAGACCAACTTCGTTCTTTGTAAGAATTTTTGGTAGGTTTACAAACGAAGACATAAAAGACGCCAAAGGAAAAGTTATAGTTGCCAAAGGAGACCTTATTACTGAGGAGTTGGCAAGGGTCATTGAAGGTGAAGCTGCAGTTAGTGAAATTATAATTCGCTCACCTATCACTTGTACAACTAGATACGGATTTTGTACCAAGTGTTATGGTTGGGACATGGGAAGCAAAGAAGTGGTCACAGTAGGATCCCCAGTTGGAGTCATTGCAGCTCAGTCAATTGGTGAGCCTGGAACTCAGCTTACACTTCGTACAAAACACTCTGGAGGAGTTGTTGGAGTCGACGTTACTCAGGGGCTTCCAAGAGTCGAGGAGCTTTTTGAAGCAAGAGTACCAAAGGTACTTTCTCCAATTTCTGAGATTGGTGGAAAAGTAACAGTTAAAGAGTCTGACGAAGGTTGGGTAGTCAAAGTTGAGACTGCCTCAAAGCCAAAAGAGGAAAGAGAATATATTGTTCCTAAAGCCTCAAAGCTTGTGGTTTCCGATGGAGACCTTATCGAGCCAGGAGCACAGCTTGCATCAGGGTACCTAGACGTCAAAGAAGTTCTATTAGTAAGGGGATTAAGGGCTGCTCAAGAATATTTGGTTTCTGAACTTCAAACCGTCTATGAGTCACAAGGAATTCCAATAAATGACAGGCACTTTGAAGTTATGGTCAGAAAGATTTCAGATGAGGTAAAAATTATGACACCAGGGGACACTCCATTCTTGCCTGGTGACTTGGTAGATAGAAGCAGATTTGAAGAGGAAAACGAAAAAGTAATTGCCGCAGGTGGAGAGCCTGCTTCTGCAAGACAAACTATTCTTGGAATAACCAGAAGAGCACTATATACAGAAAGCTGGCTATCGGCAGCTTCATTTGAACAAACAACTGACGTTTTGACAGAAGCTGCACTTCTTGGTAAGAAGGATAGACTTCTGGGCTTAAAAGAAAATGTTATAATTGGCCGTCTTATCCCGGTTGATGCAGAGCGCGCTTCACTCGGAATGGTAAGGAGTAACTAATATGCCTACAGTATCGCAACTAGTCAGAAAAGGCAGGAGAAGAAAGATCGCAAAAACAAAAACTGCTGCTCTTAAGCGTTGGTTTAACGCCAAAGACAGAGTTTTTAAGGAGGTCTCCTCCCCGTTTAAGCGTGGAGTAGTTCTTTCAGTAAGAACTATGACACCTAGAAAGCCTAACTCAGCACTTCGTAAAGTTGCAAGGGTCAGGCTATCAAACAAACAGGAAATAACAGCTTATATTCCAGGCGAAGGCCACAATTTGGCAGAGCACGCAGTAGTTTTAGTTAGGTCAGGAAGAGTCAAAGACCTTGCTGGAGTTAGGTATCAAGTCGTAAGAGGAAAGTTTGCAACTGAGGGAGTAGTTGGTAAGAAAAATGCAAGAAGTAGATATGGAACAAAGAAAGGCGGAGGGGGAGCAAGGCCGGCAGCGGCTCCTGCAGCGGCACCCGCAGCGGAGGCAGCACCAGCTGAGTAAATAATATGGCAAGAAGAGGACAAGCAACACCTAGAAAAACAGTAGAAGACCCAATTTATAATAATTTGATGGTTACGAAACTTATAAATAGGGCTATGAAAGATGGAAAAAAGAATGCTTCAAGAAAAGAAGTCTATGAAGCTTTTGAAATAATAAAAGAAAAAACAAAAGAAGATCCAATGGTTGTTTTCAGTAAAGCCCTAGACAATATAAGACCAGCAATGGAGGTAAGATCAAGAAGAATTGGTGGAGCAGCTTATCAAGTTCCAAACCCAGTTAGAGGTCCAAGAAGGGATTCTCTTGCACTTCGTTGGCTTGTTGAAATTTCAAGAAAAAGACCAAACACAGAATTTAGAACTTATGCAGCAAAATTAGCAGCTGAAATAATGGATGCAGCTAATGGCGAGGGTGGAGTAGTCAAGAAAAAGACAGATATGGAACGTTCAGCAGATGCCAACAGAGCTTTCGCTCATTTCCGCTGGTAATCTCCTCTTTTAATCGCTCTTCCTTTTGTTATAAACTGTTCTAGTTTTTTGGATTGAAAGGTGGTGATTTTTATGGCAGAAATTGGAAAACCTAGGGAGGTAACATCAGATACAATTGGTTTTCATTATGGGACTGGTGGAGATGAAGATTATTCAGGAATGGTTGACAATTCTCCGGATAGGCATAGAGTTCCGAATATTGGACCGGTTGCCAAAGTGGAACAAATAGATCCAGAAGAGAAATAGTTTTATTGATTTATCAGTGCCCAACTGATAAAATCATCAGGCTAGAAGCGTAGTGCTTCTATTTTTTTGTTAAAATAAATATATGGCACAAGTTGTAAAGAAAAAATCTGCAATGATGATGACGACTACTAAGGATCGTGATGTTTCGTTGGATAAAATTAGAAACATTGGAATTATTGCCCACATTGATGCCGGAAAAACCACAACCACAGAGAGAATTCTTTTTGAAACAGGAAAAACTTATAAGCAAGGATCAGTTGATGAAGGAACTACAGTTACTGACTGGATGGCTCAAGAGCGTGAGCGTGGAATTACTATAGTTTCTGCTGCAATTACAACTTTTTGGGATCTTAAGGCTGATGGTGCGATTCCAGCAGGGCATTATAGAGTCAACATAATTGACACTCCAGGACATATTGATTTTACTGCAGAAGTTGAGAGATCTCTCCGTGTCTTGGACGGTGCTGTTATGGTCTTTGACGGAAGAACAGGAGTTGAGTCTCAGTCAGAAACAGTCTGGAGACAAGCTGATAAATATAACGTTCCTAGGATATGCATCCTAAACAAACTTAACTTAATTGGCGCCGACTTTGATGGAAGTCTTGTATCAATTAAGGAAAGGCTAGGTGCAAATGCAACTCCAATCCAGCTTCCCATTGGAACTGAACATCAACTCCGGGGAGTGGTCGACCTAATTAGCATGAAGGCATTTACTTATAAAGAGGTTTCAGACAACGGGCTTACCGAAGAAGAAATTCCAGCTGATATGCTTGAAAAAGCAAAGAAATATAGAAGTGAGCTTATTGAAAGAGTTGCAGAATTTGATGACGGGGCGCTTAATAAATATCTTGAAGGTGAGGAACTAACAGAAATAGATATCAAGAGATCAATTAGAAAAGGCGTAGTCTCTGGTAAATTCTTCCCAATCTTGGGGGGAGACAATAGAACAGCAACAGTACAGCTTCTTTTAAATGCAGTTGTTGATTATCTGCCATCTCCAATTGATCTTCCTGCAGTTGTTGGAGTAAATCCAAATAGTGGAGAAAAAGAAGAGCGCGAAAGAAAGAATGAAGCACCACTTTCAGCACTTGCCTTTAAGGTTGTAACAGATCCACATGTTGGTCGTTTGGTCTATGTCAGGATCTATTCAGGAAAGCTTACATCTGGTACCGCCGTTTATAACTCAACTAGAAAAAAACAAGAAAGAATCGGAAAGCTTGTTCTTTTGCATGCTGACCAAAGAGAGCTTGTTGAAGAAGCCTTTGCCGGAGAAATCGTTGCTGCAGTTGGAATTAAAGAAACTACAACTGGAGACACGCTTTGTGACAACGCACGTCCAATTGTCTTGGGAGCAATTAGCTTCCCTGAGCCTGTTATCTCACTAGCCATTGAGCCAGCTACAAAAGCAGATCAAGAAAAAATGGGCCTTGCCCTCTCTAAGCTTTCTGATGAAGATCCTACTTTTAGGATTAGATCAAACCCTGAGACAGGACAAACTATTATTTCTGGAATGGGCGAGCTCCAACTTGAAGTTTTGGTCGATCGTATGAGGAGAGAATTTAATGTCGTAGCTACTACCGGTGCACCACAAGTTGCTTATAAAGAAACAATCAAAAAGAATGCCCAAGGAGAAGGAAAGTATATAAGGCAAACTGGAGGAAGGGGTCAATATGGACACTGTTTGGTAAGAATCGAGCCTAGAGGCAGGGGAGAAGGATTTGAATTTGAAAGTGCAATTAAGGGTGGGGCTATTCCTCAGGAATATATTGCTCCTATTGAAAAAGGAATTGTTGAAAAAATGGAAAAAGGAATTTTGGTTGGGTTTCCAATGGTTGATGTTAAGGCAACTGTATATGACGGGTCCTACCATGATGTTGATTCATCCGAAATTGCATTTAAAATTGCTGGATCTATGGCTTTTGAAGACGCTTGCCGCAGTGCCGACATGGTTCTACTTGAACCGATTGTAAAAGTTGAAGTATCAACACCTGGCGAGTTTATGGGAGACATTATTGGAAACCTTTCAAGTAAAAGAGCACAAATTTCAGGAACAGAAGAAAAAGGATCAATGACTATAATCAGTGCCATGGCCCCACTTGCTGAGCTTTCAGGCTATGCAACAAGCTTAAGGTCAATCTCTCAAGGAAGAGCCTCAGCCTATGTCGAGCCAAGTCATTACGAAGAAGTTCCAAGAAATATTACAGAGCAGCTAATTGCTAAGTCTACAGGTGTAACTAGATAATAATGGTTGATATTAAGACTAACGAAAGGAAGAATTCCCCAGAGATTTTTTGGCAGGAGTTACGATTAAAAAGTATTTCATTTGGGGAACGAGTCGTTGATTTTGCCCGAGAACTTGGTTTAAATATAGACAACCTCCAAATTGACCATATGGGAATGAGATTCGCGAATCCAGAGGATGTGGATTTTTTAAGACAAGGATTAAATAAAGTTGGGGGAAAAATTTCAGAAGCAATCGTGAATGGAAGGCCAATTCTCATTTACAAACTCAACAGGCCATTAAGTGTAGATAATTTTGAAATACCTTGCGTAGAGCTGCCTTATCCTGCTCAAAAACATGACTTCCCAAGCGACGGGTGGGAGCATCTGGAATTTGTTTTGCCTGATTCAGGTTCAGACATAGAGAAAACTTTTAAATCTAGATACCCAAAATTTAAGGGTGATTATAAAATTGATGAGCCTAAAGTTGAAGGTGAGCAATTACCAAACCCAACAATTATTTTGAAACACCCTACAAATAAAATGTTAACCCTGAAATTTCATGGCCATTCAATTGAGGAAGTGGTCAGATCTAAAAGTTAATATTCGATTGGGTGTTGACAAGGCTAGGGCGTGCCTAATATAATACATCTATAGTCCCGATAAGTGTCGGGATTTACTTTGTCTCGGAATTATAATAAAATACTAACATGGCAGCAGATGCAAAAGTAAAATTTGATAGAAGTAAGCCACACGTAAACATTGGTACGATTGGTCACGTTGACCATGGAAAAACCACTTTAACTGCAGCTATTACTATGGTTTTGGCAAAGCAGGGACTTGCAAAAGCTAGGACTATTGCAGAAATTGACTCAGCTCCTGAGGAAAAACAAAGAGGAGTTACAATTAATCTTTCTCATCAAGAATACGAAACAAAGAAAAGACACTACGCTCACATTGATGCTCCAGGACACGCAGACTACATAAAAAACATGATTACAGGTGCCGCTCAGATGGACGGTGCTATTTTGGTTGTTTCAGCTGCAGATGGTCCAATGCCTCAGACTCGTGAGCACGTTATTCTTGCTAAGCAGGTTAACGTTCCAGCAATTGTTGTTTTCCTTAACAAATGTGACATGGTCGACGATCCGGAAATTTTAGAGCTGGTTGAATCTGATGTTCGTGACCTTCTTAAGAAATATGAATACCCAGGAGATGACGTACCTATTATAAGGGGATCAGCTCTCAAGGCTACTGAAGGCGATGCTGAAGCTGAGAAGAAAATTCAAGAGCTTATGGATGCAGTTGACACCTACATTCCAGACCCAGTCAGAGAAAACGACAAACCATTCCTTATGCCTGTTGAGGACGTATTTACAATCCAAGGTCGTGGAACAGTTGTTACAGGAAGAGTTGAACGCGGAAAGCTTAATGTCAACGAAGATCTTGAAATCGTTGGACTTCATGATACAAAGAAAACAGTCGTAACTGGTCTCGAAATGTTCAGGAAAACACTTGATTACACTGAAGCTGGAGACAATGTTGGAATTCTTTTAAGAGGAATTGAAAAAGATCAAGTTGAAAGAGGTCAAGTTCTTGCAAAACCAGGATCAATTACTCCTCATACAGAATTTGACGCTGAAGTTTACATTCTTTCAAAAGAAGAAGGTGGAAGACACACACCATTCTTTACAGGCTACAAACCACAATTCTTTATAAGAACAGCAGATGTTACAGGTGAAGCTACTCTTCCAGAAGGAATTGAAATGGTCATGCCTGGAGACAATGCAAAAATGAAAGTTAAATTAATTGTTCCAGTTGCTATGGAAGAAGGACTTAGGTTTGCTATTCGAGAAGGTGGACACACAGTTGGTGCCGGTGTTATCACCAAAATTATAGCCTAATTTTTAGGTTAGAAACGCACATTAAATGCCAGTAGGAAGATTAAGAGTAAAGCTCAAAAGCTATGACTACCGCGTAATAGACGATGCGGCAGGCAAGATATTGGATAGTGCAATTGCTACTGGTGCTAAAGTAATAGGTCCCATTCCCCTTCCCACAAAAAGAAGTGTTTTTGCAGTTAAACAGTCCCCATTTACAGATAAAGATGCTCAAGAACATTTTGAAGTTTTAGTTCACAAAAGACTTATTGACATAGTTGACCCATCAGATAGAACAATAGATGCACTCTCAAACTTAGACCTGCCTGCAGGTGTAAGTATTGAGATTAAGATGTAAAATTGCCGTATGGGCAATTTTGTCTCAAGAGCAGGTGAAAAACTTCAATTTGCCCTAGATTCATTCAAAATTTCAGTAAAAGGCTTAATTTGTGCTGACTTTGGTGCTTCAACTGGTGGTTTTACAGATTGTATGCTCCAGAACGGTGCTTCTAAAGTTTATTCGGTCGAAGTAGGATATGGAACACTAGATTGGAACCTGAGAAATAATTCTAAAGTTGTTGTTTTGGAGCGAACTAACGCAATGCATGTAGTTTTACCTGAAAAAGTTGATTTTGTCTCAGTGGATGTCGGCTGGACCAAGCAAAAACTAATTCTTCCTAATGTTTTTGCAAATTTGAAAAAAGGAGGGCAAGTAGTTTCATTGATCAAACCCCATTATGAGGCTGAGAAGAAGTATATTATGAAAGGAAAGTTGCAAGAAGAAGAGATAGAAAATGTGCTTGAAGGAGTCAAAAAAGACATAGAATCTGTGGGTGGAAAAGTACTTGAAATGGTCGAATCTCCAATTCTAGGGGAAAAGGGCAAGAATAAAGAGTTTTTAGTATTAATCGCTTGCAGAGTTTAGCTTCGTTTGATATAATTCTTTTTATCGTGGTTAGTTCGTCATCTACCACATAAGGATAGCTTGGAAGCACTTCGGAATGGGTGCCTACGGGCACCTTTTTTAGTGGGCTAAAATTATGAATACAGTTCTTGGATCAAAAGTAAAAATGGAGCAGGTCTTTATAGACGGAATGCGTTTTCCCGCAACCCGTGTTAAGGCTGGTCCATGCGTGGTTACACAAATAAAAACTATGGACACTGATGGCTATTGGGCAGTACAGCTCGGCTTTGGAGAAAAGAGACTTAAGAATATTACCAAGCCAATGCAAGGCCACCTAAAAGGCGCAAGTTCTGAAAAGAAAGCGCCTTCTTTTTTGGCTGAAGTAAAGCTAGATTCTGAGCCTAGCTACAAGGTTGGAGACAAAATTAACTTCTCAGACGTTCTCTCAGAAGGAGACACAATTACAGTAACAGGAACAAGCAAAGGTAAAGGTTTTGCAGGAGTTGTTAAGCGCTGGGGATTTGCAGGAGGACCTGCAACTCACGGACAATCAGATCGTCAGCGTGCTCCAGGATCAATCGGACAAGGAACTACTCCGGGCCGCGTCCTCAAGGGAAAACATATGGCAGGAAGAATGGGTAATGAAACAAATTCAATCAAAAATCTCAAAGTTTTAAAAATTGACGCCGAAAAAGGCGAAATTTTAGTTTTAGGGCCTATTCCCGGAAGAATTGGTGGATTTGTAATAGTTAAGCGAACAAGTGAGAAGAAAGAGCAGTCTCAGGTAGTCGAAGCTGAAGCAGAAGTTCAAGAAGCTGTTTCTGAACCAGTTGCCCAAGTAGAGGCACCTAAAGAAGAAGTAAAAGCAAAAGAAACTGCAGCTGAAGTTAAGGAGGAAAAACAAAATGCTTAAAATTGTAAAAACCACATTGCCAAAAGAATTCCATGTAAAAGGGAGCCCAGCTACCCTTAATCAGGCTATTCGAGTTTACTTTGACAGAAGCCACCCAGGCCTTGCCAAGGTTAAAACCAGAAGTGAAGTAAACAAGACAACTAAAAAACTCTACAAGCAAAAAGGTACTGGTGGAGCAAGGCACGGATCAAAATCAGCTCACATTTTTGTAGGTGGTGGAGTTGCCCATGGACCAAAAGGAGTTAAAAGAACTTTAACTCTTCCAACTTCACTTAAAAAGAAAGCTCTCGGACTAGCGCTTGCCGGCAAAGTAAAAGCAGAGAAAGTAGAAGTGGTAACAGGATTTTCAGGTGTTTTAAAAACAAAAGAAATTTCAGAGTTTGTTCATAAGCTTAAAGAAAAGCGATTCATGGTTGCCTTAAGCGACAAAAATATGGACAAAGGAAAGTTTATAAGAAATATCAAGAATGTCACAGTAGCCAGCTACCGTGATCTCAATGCATATAATGTCACCTTTGGTGGGACACTTGTCCTAGACAAAGATATTTTTGAGGTTGTAAAAGAAAAAAAGGAGAAAACTAAATAATGTTAAAGCCAGTACTCACCGAAAAATCATTAAAAGAAGCTAAGAACAATAAATACACTTTTATGGTTCCAACAACTTTTACAAAGGGACAAATTAAATCTCTTGTTGCAAAAACTTTTAAAGTTAAAGTTTTAGGAATTGCAACATTAAACATGAAAGGTGGAACAAAAAGAACAGCTAGGGGAATTATAAAGACAATAAAGCCTGTTAAAAAAGCAATTGTCGAAACTGTAGAAAAATTGGATTTGTTTGAAGAAAAGAAATAATTATGAAATTAAAGCGAATATTAAGCAAAACATCAGGAAGAAGCCACGGCAAAGTTACAGTCAGACATCAGGGTGGACGCGAGAAAAGATTTTACCGAGAGATTGATTTTAAGCGTGACAAAAAAGAAGTTTGGGGCAGGGTTCAAGCCATTGAATACGATCCAAATAGAAATGCAAAAATTGCATTAGTTTTATACGAAGACGGAGACCGAAGATACATCATTGCTCCAATGGGTCTTAAGGAAGATGCAAAGATAATGGCATCTGAAATGGCGCCAATTGAGCCTGGGAATAGCCTTCCAATGGGTAAAATCCCAACAGGAACAGTAATACATAATATTGAAATAAAGCCTGGTAAAGGCGGACAGATTGTAAAAAGCGCTGGATCATCTGCATCAATTCAGGGAAAAGAAGAGAAGTATATTTTAGTTAAGCTCCCGTCAGGCGAAGTTAAAAGATTTTTACCTGAGGCTTGGGCTAGTGTTGGACAAATTGGAAATCCTGAATTCTCAACTAGGAATCTTGGTAAGGCTGGGCGAAAAAGACACATGGGAATAAGGCCCACTGTCCGCGGTGTTGCCCAAAACCCTCACTCTCATCCACACGGTGGTGGAGAAGGAAGAAGCGGTATTGGACTTAAGTATCCAAAAACCCCTTGGGGAAAGCCGGCTGTCGGAAAGACAAGAATTAAAGGAAAATATTCAGATAAACTTATTATTGAAGGAAGAAGGAAAGGAAAACACAATTAATGGCAAGAAGTAGCAAAAAAGGACCATACGTAGACGAGAGACTTGTTAAAAAAGTGGAGGCTGGTATGGGTGACAAAGGAAATGCAATTAAAACTTGGTCAAGAAATTGCCAAATTCCACCTGAGTTTGTAAACAAATATTTCCAGGTCCATAACGGAAGAATTTTTATTGAGGTTTTTGTAACTGAGGATATGGTCGGCCACAGGTTGGGAGAATTTGCTGCAAGTAGAACATTTAGAGGACACGGACAAATTGTAAAGAGGACAATGGAGAAGACTTAAGGTCGTAGACTGTCACTAATATGGACGCAATAGCAACACAAAAATTTTTAAGAGCCAGCCCGCAAAAGCTAAGGGAAGTAGTTGCCATGATTAAAGATATGAAGCCAACCCAAGCTATTGAGATTTTGCCATTTGTAGGCAAAAGAGGAGCCGAGCCAATTCTTAAAGTTATTAAATCAGCTATGGCAAATGCATCACTGAAAGGCATGGCAACGGCTGATATTGTATTTAAAGAAATTCAAATTGGAGAAGGACCAAGCCTTAAGCGTGGAATTGCAGTTTCCAGGGGAAGATATCACCCGATTCTTAAGAAAATGGCACATATAAGAGTTGTTGTTGGAACTGTTGAAGCTAAGAAAGAAGAAGTAAAAATCGAAACTAAAAAAGCAGTCAAGGCAAAAGGAAAGGAATCCCGTGGGACAAAAAATTAATCCAATCGGCTTTAGAGTAGGACATGTAACTCCTTGGAAATCTAGGTGGTTTTCAGATTCTGGGGACTTTAAGTCCATGCTTATTGAGGATATTAAGATAAGAGAAGGCTTAATGGAGAAGCTCAAGCTTGCTGGTATTGTTGGTGTTGAAATCGAGAGGCTTCCAAAAAGCATGGTAATCAAGGTTGTAGTCTCAAGGCCGGGAGTAGTTATAGGAAGGGGCGGATCAGGAATTGAAGACGTCAAAAAGTTTATTGTTGAAATAATTAAGGGACAAAGAAAGGGTGTTAAGACTAAAGATCTTAAAATTGATATCCAAGTTCAAGAAGTTAAGAATCCTGAAATCTCAGCTCACTTGATTGCAGCTCGAATCGTCTCAGAGCTTGAGCGAAGAATGCCACAAAGAAGAGTCGTGACACGCGCCATGGAGAGAGTTATGGCATCAGGTGCTAAGGGAGTAAAGATTCTTTTAGCGGGGCGTATAAATGGAGCTGAAATTGCGAGACGTGAGTTATACCACAAAGGATCAATTCCGGCGCAAACCCTAAGAGCAAATATAGACTATTCTGAGACACCGGCACTACTTAAGCGTGGATATGTAGGAATTAAAGTTTGGGTTTTAAAGGATAAGGAGTAATATGCTGCAGCCAAAAAGAAGAAAATTTAGAAAAGATTTTAGAGGAAGAAGAAGGGGGATGGCTACTCGTGGAGCAGCACTTGCTTTTGGTGAGTTTGGACTTAAAGCATTGGAAGTAACATGGCTCACGGCAGCTCAGCTTGAAGCAGGAAGAAGGGCAATTACAAACGCCTTAAAAAGAAAAGGTAGGCTTTGGGTTAGGGTTTTTCCTGATAAGCCGGTAACAGCGAGAGGTGCTGGCCAGCGTATGGGTGGAGGAAAAGGAGATGTCGATAGGTATGTCGCAGTAATAAAGCCAGGGGCAATGATTTTTGAAATTGCAGGAGTAACTAAAGAATGGGCAAAAGACGCATTTGACAAGGCAGCCGATAAATTACCCATAAAGACTAAATTTATTTCAAAGGAAGAATAATGGCAAAAACAAAAAAAGAAGAAAAACAAGGAGATTTAGCCGAATTAAAGAGGAAATTTGTCGAAATTTCGGCTAGAATACATGCTGGGAAAGAAAAAGACGTCAAAGCTGGAATGAAAATTAGAAAAGAAATAGCAAGGATTTTGACAAGAGAGACACAGGAGAAGAATTCAAAATGAAAATATTTAGCGGGCGCGTAATACTAGCAAGAGGAGACAAAACTGCAAAAGTTGCGGTTGAGAGGTATATTACCCACAGACTCTATCAAAAAAAGATCAAAAGAACCAAAAAATATTTGGTTCATGACGAGATTGGCGTAGCTGTCGGAGACAGAGTTAATTTTGCGGCAACGAGACCAATAAGTAAGCTCAAAAGATGGAAGATTTTAAAAATAGTAAAGGCGGGTAAATAATATGGTCCAATTAAGAACAATGTTGACACCGGCTGATAATAGCGGAGCCAAGGTCTTTATGATTATTGGAATCTCGGCAAGAGTTGGAAAAGTTGCCTCTCTTGGAGATGTTGTCCGCTGTGTCGTAAGAGGTGCTGATTCAGCTGGAATAGTTAAAGACCACGAAGCGGTCGAAGTTGTTATTGTAAGAACCAGAAAAGAAGTAGGAAGAAGCGATGGTACTTATGTCCGCTTTGACGACAATGCGGGAGTAGTTGTTGACAAGCAAGGCTTGCCAAGAGGAACCCGTATCTTGGGGCCAATTGCAAAAGAAGTTAAAGAGGCGGGATTCACTAAAATATCGTCACTAGCTAGGGAGGTTGTATAAGCAAAGCTTAAGCCTTTGGCAAAAATATTATGAAATTTAAAAAGGGAGATCTTGTAAAAATAACATTAGGCAAAGACAAAGGCAGAGAGGGAAAAATTGAAGAAGTTTTTGCCAAGAAAGGAACCGTTTTGATTCCTGGAATTAATATGTATAAAAAGCACGTTAAGGCAATGGCAACGGCCGATGGAAAGGGTGGAATCTTTGACCTTCCAAGATCTTTGCCACAATCTAAAATCGCTTTAATTTGCCCATCTTGTAAAAAAATAACAAGAGCTGGTTACAAGATAACTAAAGATGAAAAAATAAGAATTTGCAGAAAATGCGGAAAGGAAATCAAATGAACATAATGGCAGAGCCAAAACTTATTAAAGTTGTATTAAACTCAGGAATTGGCGACTTGGTTAAAAGCAAAGACGCCCAAGAAAAGTTTAAGAATGATTTGGCCCAAATTACAGGCCAGTTGCCATCTATCAGGAAAGCCAAGATTTCTGTTGCAGGATTTAACCTAAGGGCCGGAATGCCGGTTGGAATGGCTGTAACTTTAAGAGGCAAAAGAGCAGCTAACTTTGTCAAAAAATTAACATCAATAGTGCTACCTCGCCTCAGAGATTTTAGAGGAGTACCTAAAAAAAGCTTTGACAAAGCAGGAAACTATACATTGGGAATTGCCGAACACACTGTTTTTCCTGAAATTGATGCAACTAAAGTTGACAAACCAAGGAGTCTTGAAATTACAATTGTTACGACAGCCAAAAACGCAGAGCAAGGGCTTAAGCTCTTAGAGGCACTAGGAATGCCTTTTGAAAAATAATATGAGTACAGTAGCAAAAGAAGTCAGAGAATTAAAAAAACTAAAATACGAAGTTAGACATCGTAATAGATGTAAGCTTTGTGGAAGATCCAGGGGTTACATGAGAAAATTTGGACTCTGCAGGCTTTGTTTTAGAGATTACGCTCTTAAGGGAGAAATCCCAGGAGTTAGAAAGGCTAGTTGGTAATGACAAATTATTCTATCGGAGACTTTTTAATTAGAGTCAAAAATGCAGGAATGGCTGGAGGAAAAGAAGTTACTTTTACTCCAAATAAGCTAGTATTTGCATGTGCAACGGCTCTTAAGAAATTGGGCTACGTTGCTGATGTTAAAAAAGAAAAAGAAGGGATAAAGGTTACTCTTGCAATAAAAAGAAAGCAGCCAGTTCTCATGAATCTTAAGCTTATATCAAAGCCAGGCCTTAGGGTTCACATGGATGTTGACACTCTTAAAAGCAAAAGAGGAGCAAGCAATCTGCTTATTTCGACATCAAAAGGCATAATGTCTCACAAAGAAGCAATAAAGACGGGTATTGGAGGGGAGGCTCTCGCAGAGATTTGGTAATATGGCAAGATTTGGAAAAATACCAGTATTAGTGCCAAGTGGGGTCACAGTTGAGATCCTTACTGACTCAGTTAAAGTAACTGGTCCTAAGGGAAGTGTAGTTAGAGCACTACCTCATGGGCTTTCAGTAAAGCTTGAGGATGGAAAAGTAATAGTTAGCGTAAAAACTAGCTCAAAAGATGCTCTTTCAAAACAAGGAACTATAAGGAGCCATATTATTAACATGATAACTGGTACAACTGAAGGTTGGACCAAAACAATGGAAATGGTTGGAGCCGGATTTAGAGCAGAAGCCCGCGGCAGCGACTTGGTATTAACAATTGGATACTCGCATCCAGTTACAGTTACAGCACCGGAAGGAATAAAGCTTAGTGTCGAGAAAAACTTTATAAAAGTCGAAGGCGTTGACCGCGATGTCGTAGGACAAGTTTCAGCACAAATAAGAGGAGTAAGACCACCTGAGCCATACAAAGGAAAAGGAATAAAATATATCGACGAAGTAATTAGAAGGAAAGCTGGAAAACAAGCAGCTAAAACGACAGGAGCAGCATGAGAGACAAAAGAGAATCAAGACAAAAAAGGATAAGGGCAAGAGTAATGGGCACCAGTGTTCGTCCTAGGCTTGCTGTCTACCGATCATCTAAGCTTATCTATGCCCAGGTAATTGACGATGACAAAGGATACACCCTGGCTTCAGCCAAAGGAAAAAGTGCCGAAGCAGTTGGAAAAGAAGTCGCTATGGGAGCTATTAAGAAAAAAATTAAAGAAGTTGTTTTTGACAGAGGCGGATACAAATATCATGGAAAAGTAAAGATTTTGGCAAATGCAGCACGCGAGGCTGGACTTAAATTCTAAAAATAAACTATGTACAACAATAACAACAGAAATCAAGGAAATAGAAACCAATACGAGAGACCACCTAAGGAGTTTGAAGAGACAGTTGTTCAAATTAGGAGAGTATCTAAGAAAACTAAAGGTGGAAATCAAATTAGATTTTCGGCACTTGTAGTTATTGGTGATCGGAAAGGAAAAGTTGGAGTTGGAATTTCAAAAGCCCAGGATGTTAGAAGTGCAATTGAAAAAGCTGTAACTTACGCCAAGAGAAGGTTATTGGTGGTCCCCCTTAGGGGCACAACAGTTCCTTATGCAGTTACTGAGAAATTTAGTGCAGCCAAGGTTCTATTAAAGCCAGCTCCACCTGGATCTGGTATTATTGCGGGTGGCCCTATGAGAGTTGTTCTTGAGGCAGCTGGAGTTAGGGATGCTGTAGGAAAAATATTGGGAACAAAGAATAAAATTTCAAACGTTTATGCAACATTTGAAGCTTTGAAGAAAATTGCAGATATAAAATCAAGGAGAGAGCCATGAGCAAAAAAAGAGTAGGTAGAGGTTACGGATCCGGCAAGGGTGGACACACAACTGGCCGAGGCCAAAAGGGTCAAAAATCAAGAGGTGGTCTAAACGTTCTTTTTGAAGGATACAAAGTCAAAAAGTCACTTTTAAGACGCCTTCCAATTTCTCGTGGAAAAGATAAGTTTAAAGCAAGGCCAAAAGCAATGGTTGTAAACATTGAAACTTTAAATCTTCTTCCGGCCGGTGCTAAGGTTGATATTGAATCTTTGGCAAAAGCTGGAATAGTTAAGCTAACGGACGCTAAAGAATTCGGAGTAAAAATATTGGGAAATGGTAAGCTTACAAAAAAGCTTGACCTTGCTCTCCCAGCTTCAAAATCAGTAGTCCTGCAAATAACCAAACTTAAGGGTAAAATATTAATATAATGTTTCGAGACATTGCAAATTTTTTTGCAAGGATTTGGAAAGCACCTGACCTTAGGAAGAAAGTCCTGATAACTGCTTTAATCCTTGTAGTTTTTAGGCTTGTTACTTTTATTCCCGTATCTGGTGTTAATAAGGAAGCTTTAAAACAACTTTTTGCGGGATCGCCACTGCTATCCCTTTTAAACGTGTTCTCGGGTGGAACACTATCTAATTTTTCAATAATGGCCTTGGGTTTAAACCCCTACATCAACGCCTCTATAGTTTTGCAGCTTCTTACTTTTGTAATTCCACAGCTCGACGAGCTTACCAAAGAAGGTGAGTTTGGCCAGGAAAAAATAAACCAATACACAAGAATTCTTACTGTTCCTCTGGCTTTTGTCCAATCATTTGGAATTTATGCCATTCTTTCAAGACAAGGGATCTTGGGAGTACTAGACCCGTTTTCTCTTGTTGCCCTAGTTCTTACCATGACTGCCGGCACTATGCTTGCAGTTTGGATGGGTGAGCTTATTACTGAATATGGTCTAGGTAACGGTGTGTCATTTTTGATTTTTGCAGGAATAGTCTCAAGACTCCCTGTAAGCCTGGGTAGCTTTGGTCAGACTTTTTCACCTGAGAATCTTCCAAAGATGGCTCTTTTTGGGGGACTTGCGGTTTCAATTATTGCCCTAGTTGTATTTATTAACGAAGCAATCAGGAAAATTCCAGTCAGGTATGCCAGAAGAAACAAAGGAGCAACTACAGCACAGGAAGCATACATTCCTCTGAGACTTAACCAAGCTGGAGTTATTCCAATAATTTTTGCCGTGTCACTGGTTTTGCTTCCCTCATTTGCTGGTCAGTTTTTAGTAGGATCAACGGATCCACAAATTGTAAATTTTGCGACCAACTTGACACAATTTTTTAATCCGAATTCTACAACTTATAACATTTCATATTTCTTCTTAGTTTTTGGCTTTACACTTTTCTACACGACAGTAGTATTTAGTCCAGAGAAAATTTCTGAAAATTTGCAAAAAAATGGCGGGTTTGTACCAGGAATAAGGCCAGGGACAGAGACTCAAAAACACCTGATGAAAATTCTTACGAGAGTTGCTTTTTCGGGAGGACTATTTTTAGGATTCATAGCAATCCTTCCTTCAATTTTTCAAAACTTTATTGGTATTCCAAATCTTGTGATTGGCGGAACAGGAATCTTGATAGTTGTATCAGTCATTCTTGAAATTTATAGGGATTTGGAATCCAAACTTGTTATGACCAGATACGATAAGTTTGTTGGTGTTAGATAAGTGCTATTATTAATTAGATGAAAAAAGGCTTCACCCCAATTATAATTTTACTTGTTTTATTGATTGTTGCTTTGGTTGGCATTGCTTATTTTGCAGGGACTAAAGGGATTTTTACAAACAGAACACCTTTAGTTCTGTATTCCTCTCCACCCCCAAGTCCGAGTCCAGATTTAACAGTTGGTTGGACTGATTATTTACGCTATGCAGATTTTTACACCTTTAAATATCCTTCTAATTTTGGAGAACAAGGTGTTGTGGGCGGGCCAATTTCTGGAAGCCCTAAATTTATTAGAACTTTCTCTGACCCGAGCACGATAAGGGAGGGAACTGATGCCCCGTTCGATGGTTTTTCTTTATATAGTGTTGCGAGTATTGGTGATTTAAGTTTTCAGGATTATATTAAAAGGGAGAAGGATAGCTTTAAAAATAATCCTAGAGGAGAACCTGTTGGTGGCGTTGCTGAAAAAACAATTACAGTAGATGGTCAGGTTGTCATTAGTTTGGCTGTAGAAGAAAACATAACGCTTTTTTATGTTCCTATACCTAATTCCAAAAGTTTAATTGTTTTTTCTAGAATAAACACAAATACTTCTTTTATAGATGTTTTTAATCAGATTCTTTCTACTTTCAAATTTTCCAAGATAAAGCAAACTGGTTGCACCTTTGGTTTTGCTCAGTATACTAATGAAAATTTAAGTATTTGTTATCCTGCAGACATGGCTGTGGCAAATGAATATCATCCATATGTTAACGATCCAAACGTCAAAGCCTCAACTACAACTTTAAGCAATTCTAACGAAAAATTTGTTGTTAATACTTCTTTTGTGGGTGGATGGGGCGGTGGGGCAATAACAGAACAAACTACTGTATCTGGTTATCCGACTACAATATTAGTGTTTAAAGACCAAAGTGGAAATATTATTAATTTAGTAGCTGTAGTTGGTGATAGGAATTTTTCTACTAAGTTTCCAATAGCGATTGATTATCAACAAAAGTCACAGAGTTATTTTTTAGACAGGGGTAAATTTAATATTGTCATAAATTCTCTAAATTTAAAATGAAAAATAAAGGCTTTGCACCACTTGTAATTTTGCTCGTTTTGTTAATTGCCGCTTTGATGGGCATCGCCTATCTGGTCGGCTCCAAGGGCATTCTCTCAAACAAAATTCCCCTGGTTTCTTATTCTTCTCCACCTCCAAGTTCAACTTCTGATCCAACAGCAAATTGGAAAACATATACAAACACAACGTTTGGGTTTCAGTTAAAATATCCTGACAATTGGTTTTCAGAGAATTGTGGACCTGGCGAAGCGCTGTTGTTGAGACCTAAGGTGAAACCAGTATGTGAAGGTGAACCCTATGAGCCGATCCAATTTTTTTCAAGTGAAGAAATAAAATCTGAAGACGAGTTTATTAAAAGTTGGCTTCCGCAATTTAAAAGTACCCCCCAGCAAGCAACTGTAACTACTGTAAAATATACGAAATATCTTGTTGAAAAAGTTGAGCCAGCACCAGGGCCAGAAAAACTCATATTAATACGAGTACCACTTACGAAAGGTACTTTTAAAATTTATGTAAATGATCTCCAATACGAGACGGTTGCTGATCAAATCATTTCAACTTTTAAATTTACAAAATAATCCTATTTTTAGCTCCTAAATCTTTTTTGAGTGTTTTTTGAGCCAGGAGGAAATTTCCGTCAACGGCGGGTGTGAATTGTCTAGGTAAACCATAAAATCGGCAGCTTCCATTCTATTTGACTTTAGATGATAGTGATTCGAGTATAAAAACCTCTTTGTTGCGAGCCAGGCGGTTCTCTTGTTGCCATCCGAGAATGCGTGGTTTAAACATATTGATTGTAATAATGCGCCTGCTTTTAAAAAAATTGTGGGGTATAAATCTTTGCCTTCAAATGTTGCTCTCGCCCGCTCGACAGCAGAATGAAGCAGCCCAAAATCGCGAATTCCTGCCTTAGTTCTTGCTCTTTTAATTAAGGCCTTGTGGATTTCATAAACTTCAACGATATCAACGGTTTGCCAGTTCATCTAATATCTCCGCGTCTTCCTTCAAGACATCGCCCAACCATTTTTTAAATTCCTTATCAGGAAGTGTTTTGTACTTAGTTATTTTGGGAGCATTAGCAGAATAAGTGATTGATCCATTTGAATGAACAACTTCTATTTTTGATCCTACCTTGATTTTGTTTTTAACAACAAAATCCCTTGGGAAAGTAGCCCCATAAGAATTACCTATCTTTAATACACTCTGCAACATACTGCTATGTTAGAACATGTTCTAACTGTTGTCAAGTATTAAGAGAACTCTATTTTTAGCCTCTAAAGTGGGGATTTGAGCAAATTGTGGAAGGTGATATAATTATCCCATGGTAAAGAAAATTGCAGAAGAAGTTTTAAGGTATAATGCTCTGTTCGAGCCAGCTGAAGAAGGCGGGTATGTGGTTACTATTCCCAAATTGCCGGGCTTGGTTACAGAAGGTGATACATTTGAGGAAGCTATGGACATGGCCAAAGACGCAATTATTGGCTACTTGAAAGTATTAAAAGAAGCAGGAGAGGAAATTCCTGAACCAGATGAAGGTAGCTTTACGGCACCGATTGATATTAGTCAGCTAAATAAGCGATTTGTGGCTATTTGAATGCCAAAACTGCCCAACCTTAGACCTAAGAAGCTCGTCAAAATCCTCAAAAAGAACGGTTTTGTTGAACTTAAACAGGAAGGAAGTCATTTACATTTGTATCAACCGGCGCAAAAATTGAGAGTTACAGTTCCGATGCACAACAAAGATTTAAAAAGAAAAACTTTAGCAAGTATTTTAAGACAAGCACGAGTCCCCTATTTTTAGCTTCTGAATTGGAATATAATTGGCTGTTATGATTATTTTACTATTGGGCAAACCAGGTTCTGGCAAGGGGACACAAGCAAAATTGCTTGTAGACAAATTTGGACTTTATTATTTTGCAACGGGAGATTTTTCTAGAAATTTAGCAAAAAACGACCCTAGAGTGGCAGAAATTGTTAGTTCAGGAAAATTAATACCAGAAGATGAAATGACAGACCACGTTATTAAGTTTTTAGAAGAAAAACAATCTTTTTTGAAAAATATTCTTTTTGAGGGTTTTCCAAGATATGTTACTCAATACCAAAAGTTGGAAGAATGGCTTGGCGGAAAAGGATTTAAGTTTGATTTTGTGTTTTTGATTGATGTTTCTGATGAAGAAGTTGTAAGAAGACTTTCTGCAAGAAGAATAGATAAAAATACTGGTAAAATATATAACTTAATAACGGAACCCCCTGGAGCAGATGTTGATCCAAAAAACTTGGAGCAAAGAAGTGACGATAGCGAAGAAACGATCAAAAAAAGACTTGAAGTTTTTAATGAAAACACTTTACCAACAATTGAATATGCTCAGAAAGTGGGAAAATTAGTAAAAATTGACGGCGGGCGTTCAATTGATGAAATTCAAAAAGATTTAGTTACTGCTATAGAGGATAAGCTCAAAAATGAAGCAAGTAGTAATTAAAACCCCTGAGGAGGTAGCTATTATGGCCGAGGGTGGGAAAAAGCTTGCTCGTGTGAAGGAGGCTCTCGCGGGAAGTATTAAAGTAGGCGGTAACGCCCAAGAGATAGAGCTTCTGGCTGAAAAATTAATCAAAGAAGAAGACGCCGCCCCATCATTTAAAATGGTACCTGGCTATAGCTGGTGTACTTGTGTAAGTGTGAATGATGGAATTGTCCACGGAATTCCCAAAAAAAGCCTTGTTTTTAATGAAAATGATCTAGTAAGTGTTGATGTAGGGGTTTTCTATAAAGGCTTTCATACAGACACATCTGTGACTGTTTTGTTAGGTGCGGACCCCGAAAAAAAGAAATTTCTTGAATGTGGCAAAGCTGCCCTTTCGGCTGCAATTAAAAAAGCCAAGGCGGGGGGTAAAATAGGCGATATTTCAGAAGCAATGGAAAAAACTCTGCGGGATTGTGGCTATAGTCCTATAGAGATGTTGGTAGGCCACGGAGTGGGTAGAGAGCTCCATGAAGCGCCTGCCGTTCCCTGCCTAGTGTCTAGAAATCCTTCTGAAGCGATAAAGCTTGTGCCTGGGATGGTTTTGGCAATTGAGGCTATGTACGCACAAGGAAAGCCCGAGCTCGTTACAGATAAGGATGGTTGGACAATACGCTCGAGAGATGGTAAAATAACAGGACTTTTTGAAGAGACCGTAGCTGTAACTAGCCACGGCCCTTTGGTTTTAACCAAGAAATGACTAAGGTAGTTAATCAGCAATTTGATGGGGAAGTAAGGGAGGCTCTGCCAAATACAATGTTTAGGGTGGCACTTAACGACGGTAGACTCGTTTTGGCTACACTGACCGGTAAAATGAGGAAGAATTTCGTAAGAATTCTACCTGGGGACAGAGTTAAAGTTGAGATAACACAGTACGACGTGGATCGTGGCAGGATCGCTTTTAGATATTAAAAAAAATGAAAGTAAGAAGTTCAGTCAAAGTAATGTGCAGGGACTGCAAAGTCGTTAAAAGAAAGGGAGTTTTGTACGTAATTTGCAAAAACCCCAAACATAAACAGCGACAAGGCTAACTATGGCAAGAATTTCAGGAGTAGATTTACCAGATAGTGCAAGAATCGATTATGCTCTAACAAGAATAAAGGGCATAGGTTGGACGTTGTCTAAAAAACTTTTGGACGACCTTAAAATGGACCACGCAAAAAGAATGTCGACTTTAACTCCGGACGAACTTGCTAAGGTTTCTACTAAGGTTGATGAAATACCAACTGAAGGAGATCTTGTTAGAAGGACTAGGGGAGACATTCAAAGACTCCAAGTTATCGGATCATTTAGGGGTACAAGGCACACTAAAGGGCTTCCTGTACGCGGACAAAGGACAAGAACTAATGCCAGAACAAAAAGAGGAAAGAGAAAGACCATTGGAGCATTCAAAAAAGAAATTTTAGCAAAGACAGATCAAGCTAAAAAGGAGGAAGGTAAATAATGGCAAACAAAATAGTTGAAACAGGAAAGATTTATGTCTCTGCCAGCTTTAACAATACATTAGTTACCATAACTGATGATAAAGGAAACGCTCTGGGCTGGGGCTCAAGCGGCCTTGCAGGATTCAAAGGCACCAGGAAAGCCACTCCATTTGCTGCATCATCTGCAGTTGAGACAGTTGTTCAAAAAGCCAAAGACACATATGGCCTAAAAGAGGTTGAGGTTTTCATAAAAGGACCAGGACCAGGACGTGACGCTGCACTTCGAGCAATTAAAGCGGCTGGTCTTAAAATCTCTATGATTGCAGACGTAACGCCTATTCCACATGATGGACCAAGGCCTAAGAAAAAGAGGAGAGCATAATGGCAAGATATACCGGGCCAAAAGACAGATTAAGTAGACGCGAAGGCTTTGACCTTTTTGGAAAAGGAATCAAACTTACCCGCATTAATGTAACTCCTGGAGTTCACGGTCCAAAAGGACAAATGAGGGGGCCATCTCAATACGGAAAGCAGCTTCGTGAGAAGCAAAAGGTTAAGAGATTATATGGAATTATGGAGAAACAGTTTAGGGGATATGTTGAAAAAGCTTTTAGAACCAGGGGAAACACTGCTGAGAAATTATTTGAGCTATTGGAGACAAGGCTCGATAACGTAGTCTACAGACTTAAGTTTGCTGCAACCAGACCCCAAGCAAGACAATTAGTTAGTCACCAACACATACTTTTAAACGGCAAGAAGGTAAATATTCCTTCATACAAAGTTAGCGTTGGAGATGCGATTTCGCTATCTGCCAAAGCAGCTGCACTCGACTCGGTTAAGAAACTTTTAGAAGACGAAAATGTAGTAATTCCAGAATGGGTAAAAAGAAAAGGAACTATTGGAAGTGTTGTGCGCCTGCCAAAACGCGAAGATGTGGTTGAACCTATAACAGAACAAGATATAATTGAGTTTTACTCACGTTAGGGGGTGATAACTAGTGATGACATTATTTGAAATAAAAGAAGAAGAGAAGAAAGGAAACTGGGCAAGATTTATAATTAGCCCATTGGATCAGGGTTTCGGAAACACATTGGGAATTTCTTTGAGGCGAGTTCTTTTGGGAAGTTTGTCTGGTGCAGCTATTACTAAAGTTTCAGTTGCAGGAGTCAAACATCAATTCTCAACTCTTAAGGGAATGAAGGAAGACGTATTAGACTTCCTACTTAACCTTAAAAGGGCAAGATTTAGCTATCAAGGAGAAAAACCAGTTAAACTTACTCTTTCAGCAAAAACTGCTGGAGAAGTAAAAGTTTCTGACATCAAGCTTCCTGCAACCGTAAAAGCCGCAAACGGCGATATGGTTTTAGCCAACCTTGCAAAAGGTGGTAAATTGGAAGCCGAAATGGAGCTTTCCTCAGGAGTTGGCTACGAAGCCGCTGAGGATAGACCAACTGAAACAATTGGCGAAATTTCTTTAGATGCAGTTTTCTCACCGGTTCTAAGAGTTAGCTACAAAGTTGAAGAGACACGTGTTGGACGACTCACAAACTATGACAAGCTGACAATGGAAATTACGACCGATGGGACAATTACGCCAAAAGAAGCTTTGCTCGAAGGTTCCAAAATTCTCACAAGTTATCTAACCCAAATCATTTCACCTAAAAAGGTTGAAAAGAAAGAGGAAGTAGTTCTTGGAAGCACAATGGGTGCAGTAGGAAAGCTTTCAGTCGAAGAAATCGGACTTCCAACTCGTGTTGCAAACTCGCTTTACAAAGGCGGATTTGACACAGTTGAGAAATTGGTTGCTGCGACAAAAGAAGATTTGGCAAAAATCAGAAACTTGGGAGAAAAATCTTTGAAGATTATTAAAGTTGCTCTTGCCGAGAAAGGGGTCGAGTTTAATGCGTAAGAAAGTTTTCGGCAAAGCGCTTTCCAGGGGTGGAGGAGCAAGAAAAGCGCTCTTTAGATCTCTTGTTAGGTCTTTGGTTTTGCTGGGACAAATAAATACCACTAAGGCCAAAGCAAAAGCTGTACAAAGAGATATTGACAAGCTATTTGGACATATCAAAAAAGGTACAGTGGCAGGAAACCGAAGAGTGCTTGCAATGCTCGGTAATGACAGAGAAGTATTAAACTTTCTACTTGAAAGGTATGCACCTGCAGTAAAAGATAGAAGATCAGGATTCTCAAGAATTGTAACTCTTCCCACCAGGAAGGGTGACATGGCTCAAATGGCAAGACTAGAGCTTGTTGATAAGCCAGTAGAAAAAAAGAAAAAAGAAAAGAAAGTAAAAGTTAAAAAAGTTGTAAAGAAAACAGTTAAGAAAGTAGTTAAAAAAACTACAAAAAAAATAGTTAAAGCTAAAAAATGAAAACATATCAACCAAAAGCTGGGGAAGTAAAAAGAGCATGGCACTTAATTGATGCCAAGGATGAAGTATTGGGAAGGCTCTCAACAAAAGTCGCCTCACTTCTCATGGGTAAAGGAAAAGTTACATTTTCTGAGCATATGGATTCTGGAGACAATGTAGTTGTTATTAATGCCAGAGATATAAAAGTCACAGGTAGAAAAGAAAAACAAAAGTCATACATAAGCCACTCAGGCTATCCTAAGGGATTAAAAGAGGTTTCATACTCAAAAATGAAAGAAGAAAGACCTGAAAACATAATTAAACTTGCTGTTACCGGAATGCTGCCTGACAATAGGCTTAAAGCCAAAAGACTCGCAAGACTTTCTATTTTTAGAGACGAAAATCACCCATATGGCCAAAAAATCTAAAAAGAATTATACATACGCAGTAGGCAGGAGAAGGACTGCAACTGCAAGAGTAAGACTCTTTAAAGGGACTGGTGACGTATTGGTAAATAGCGTCCTAATTGGTAAATATTTTGAAGGCGAAGTTTCAAGAATTTCTTGGCAGAAGCCATTTAAGGTAACTGGTACTGAAGGAAAGTATTACTTTACAGTAAGGGCAATTGGCGGGGGCAAAAACGGACAGCTCGAGGCAGTCGTACTTGGAATTTCAAGAGCTCTTGCAAAAATTAAAGAAGAATATAAAAAAGCTTTAAGGAGAGAAGGGCTGTTGACAAGGGACGCAAGAGAAAGAGAAAGAAGAAAAGTTGGAACTGGTGGAAAAGCTAGACGCAAGAAACAATCTCCAAAGAGGTAATGCCAAGAAAACAATTACTTTAGACATTTTTTAGAAGTTTGTATTTAATCAGAAATTCTCTTTGTTCTCTTATTATTTTAGATGGAAAGGTATTAAAATATTTTATTTCTTTTCCCTGGCTACTACCTCTTAACTTTCCGGAAGTTGGGATACAGTGGTAGACAATGCTTATTGTGTGACCATGAACACTTGGTGGGTTATACCCAATAGTTCCAATAATTTTACCGACTTTTAATTTTAAACCTGTTTCTTATCCTGGAAGATTGAAATTTACTGTAGATTTCAAAATTGGGGATTATTGGGTTGAGTTCTTTGGCTTAAAAGGAAAGGTTAAGCGGTATGATGAGCTCAGAGCTAGAAAATTGAGGCTAGCAAGGAGAAATAATCTCAAACTTATTAAAATCTATCCGGAAGATTTGTTTCCAAAAGGCAAGCTTTCTACTATTTTGAACTTTCTATGATTTCTCCTATTGTATTTTACTACAGGTATTGTTATAAATGTTGGACAAATGGCTAAGGCAAAGAAAGATTTACCAGAGACAAAACAACAAGAAGGGGCTTCACAAAAACTTCAAGCTATTAAACTGGCAATGGACCAGATCGAAAAACAATATGGAAGAGGATCTATCATGCGCCTCGGAGGCGTTGGTGAAAGACAAAAAATTGATGTTATCTCAACTGGAATTATTGCTCTTGACTTGGCTCTAGGTGTAGGAGGGTTTCCAAGAGGAAGAATTGTTGAAATATATGGACCGGAAGCTTCAGGGAAAACAACATTGGCTCTTTCAACAATAGCTCAAGCCCAAAAACTTGGTGGTCAGTGTGCTTTTGTTGATGCAGAGCACGCATTAGACCCCAAGAGGGCAGAAACCCTGGGTGTTAACTTGGATGATCTTTTAATGTCCCAGCCAGATACAGGAGAGCAAGCTTTGGAAATTACAGAGACCTTGATTCGCTCTGGTGCTATTGATGTAATTGTTGTTGACTCAGTTGCAGCACTCGTTCCAAGAGCGGAGCTTGAAGGAGAAATGGGAGACTCAGTTATGGGAATGCAGGCCAGGCTTATGAGTCAAGCTCTTAGAAAGTTAACCGGAGCAATTTCAAAATCTAAAACTGTTCTTATTTTTACAAACCAACTAAGGCAAAAAATTGGAGTAATGTTTGGAAATCCTGAAACAACTCCTGGTGGACTTGCTCTTAAATTTTATTGTTCAGTCAGGATTGATATAAGAAGAATAGAATCCTTAAAGGATGGGGACAATGTAATTGGTACCCGCTCAAGAGTTAGAGTTGTAAAAAATAAAGTTGCACCACCACTCCGTGTCGCAGAGTTTGACATGATGAACGAAGAAGGAATTTCAAAGGAAGGCGGAATTCTAGATGTAGCGGTGGATTTGGGGCTTATAAATAAAAGCGGATCATTCTTTAACTACGAAGGCAAAGTAATTGCCCAAGGAAAAGAAGGAGCTAAAGCATACCTCAAAGAAAATCCAAAACTCACTGAAGAAATTGAAAAGAAAATAAGAGAAATGGCAGCCTCAGGTAAAAAACTTCCAAAAGAGATTGGGGAAGAGAAAGAAGAAGAGTAATATATAAGGGTGCCAATAGTTACAGGGGTAAAGCCACAAAAAAATAAAAAAAGAGTCAATATTTATCTTGACGACAAGTTTGGTTTTGGGCTTGATCTTGAGAACTTTATAAAGCTTCACTTAAAAGTTGAGCAAGAGTTAACCCAAAAAGAAGTTGAAGATATTGTAAAAAAAGCTGAGTTTCAAAAAACTTTGGATTACCTTCTTAAGTTTGCAATGATGAGGCCTCGAAGTGAAAAAGAAATTAGCGATTGGTTCAAAAGAAAAAAGGTTCATGAAAGTATGCAAAAAGATCTGTTTGATCGATTGAAGCATTTTGAACTTTTGAATGATCTAAAGTTTGCCCAGTGGTGGGTAGATCAAAGAATGCAATACAGATCTAAGTCAAAGAGAATGTTAAATAACGAGCTAAGGGTAAAAGGAATTAAAGACGAAATAATTAAAAAAGTACTTTCTGAAACAAAAATTGATGAGCCAAAAATGATTGCTCAAATTCTTGAAAAGAAAGCTTATAAGTGGAGAAATTTAACAGGGCGTGATCAAAAACAAAAAATGACAGAGTATCTTCTAAGAAATGGCTACGATTGGGATAATATTAAGACTGCGATTGACGAATTTCTCTCAAAAAGGTAGAATATAGCTAGACAAGGAAGTTATGTCTGAGAGAGCTATAAAACAAGTTTCTTCAGTGAGCCTTTAAAAAGGCCTTCCTTCTTTTGTCTTTTTAAATAATTATGGCTACTAAACAGGACGAGTACGTTACTAAACTTGAAAAAATTTCAGGACTGACTAAAGAAGAGGCAAAAAGAGCTCTTCTTGATGAAGTTCAAAGAGATTTGTCAAGCGAAATTGCCAAAAAAATAAGACAAGCCGAAGAGAGAATCAAACTTGATGCTAGTGAAAAATCAAAGGAGCTTATTCTTGATGCCATGCGCCACGGTGTAACTCAATATGTGGCAGAATATACAGTTTCTAGTGTTCCTTTGCCCAGCGATGAAGCTAAAGGAAGAATAATTGGTGCTGGTGGAAGAAATATTAGGACATTTGAAAAAGAAACTGGAGTTGAAGTTGAGATTGATGAAGGAAACGAAATAAGACTTTCATCTTTTGATTCAGTAAGGCGTGAGATTGCGAGGAGATCTCTTGAGATTCTTATCAAAGACTCAAGAATTCAGCCTTCAAGAATTGAAGAAGTTGTTGCCCAAACAAGACGTCAAATGGACGACATTCTTTTAGAGGAAGGAAAGAAAATTGTCGAGGAATGTGGAGTATTTAATTTATCGCTTGACCTGATTAAGCTTATTGGAAGATACAGATTTAGGACTTCATACGGTCAAAACTTGGGAATTCATACAATTGAAGAGACTAAAATTGGTGTAAACATTGCTCAGGAAATTGGTGCAAATGTGGATACAGTTAGATTGGGTTGCCTACTCCACGACATTGGTAAGGTCGTAACCGACGAAGAAGGAACCCACGTCGAAGCAGGAGTTGCGACACTTAAAAAGTACGGGCTGCCAAAAGAAGTTGTCAATGCAGTTGCCGAGCACCACGAAGACAGGCCGTTTAGCTCAATGGAATCTGTAGTTGTTTGGATTGCTGATGCAGTGTCTGGAAGTAGACCCGGAGCAAGATACGAACCTCATGAGGGCTATGTTAAAAGAATGACTAAAATTGAAGAGCTTTCAAAAAGCTTCCCCGGGGTTTCTGAAGTATTTGCATTCCAAGCCGGCCGTACGTTAGGGGTTATAGTTAATCCTGACGAGGTTGACGATGATAAAACTACAGTTTTGGCACACGACATTGCAAGGCGCCTTGAAAAAGAGGCAGAATATGCAGGACAAATTAAAGTTACTGTTATTCGTGAAGTTCGCGCCGTTGACACGACCGCGGCAAAGTGATATCTTTCTTAACTAGACATGACAAAAAGGGAACTGGTTGATATTGTCTCTCGAAAAGGCCACCTTACCAAAAGGGCAGCTACCGAGTCAATTGACGTTTTCTTGGACGAAATAGGAAGAATCCTCGCTAAAGGTGAAAAAGTAATTCTTTCAGGATTTGGGACTTTCAGGGTAATCTCAATGAAAGGAAAAACTGTAAAGATTCCAAACACCCAAAAATTTGTAACAGTTAAGCCCCATAGAGCCCCTCGTTTCACTCCAGGTAGAAGATTAAAACGACAAGTAGTCAGGTGAAATGCTATACTAAATAAGATGACATTTAGAATAAAAGAAACTGCCACCCCAAGGCAGATAGAAGAGTTTCTAGACAATCTGATACCAGATATCGAAAAGACTGAAAAATATCTTCTGAGAACAAGAACTGAGAGATGTCCTGTACACAATTTGGAGAGTCCAATGGTTGAAATAAAGTGGGCCTTTGGCCATCCCTATGGTGTTTTCAAATGCTCAAAAGGTGATACATTCAAGATGAGTTAGGCAGCCCTTTTCCTTTGTATGATGAACCTATAAAGTTTAGGGGTCAAAAGTGTTCCGAACTCTTTCCAATTAACATCCCTTATTGGTTTGTCTCTTTCTGTTAGGACTATTAGATTCCCTTTACTGAGTTCAAAAACATTGGCAACCGCAAGTTCAAAACCCCTTCCTGGTCTATATAGGATTCTTTTTAGGTCATCTGTTGAAGTAGTTCTCGTGTCTGGGTCAATATATCCGCCAGGAATTTTTGGTGCTTCCTGGTTTAAGAAATTAATAATTCTTATTATTTGAATATCTGTAGTTGGATGGAAAATAATTGACGCCTCTACAGATTCCAAAGTTTTCTGGTAAATACCGCTAGCCATTTTTATCTTTGAGGCAACGAGTTCATCATCGGTATAGTCACCAAATATTTTTGCTGCTTTTATACCAAAGGTAATATCTTTTTCACCCACTATCATTTCCGATTCCATTCGGGACAACACTTCTGCTAAATGTGGCACCCTTTGCATATAAATACTATAGAAAATTAAAGATTCACGACTTGTTGTTGGATACTGGACATTTGTTGCAAAATTATAGCCTGTTGCAAGTTCATTTGATAAGATTCTATCCCCGAAAGTAATTATGTCTTTGTCACCAACAAAATCCTTAAAATTTTGGGGATAAGGCAATAGAAAATCTGTTAACTTTCCTGCAAAATAAGCTGCTCTTTCGCTAGTATCTTTTTCACGATCTGACATGTGCCTAAATTATATCACGATAAGCTTCGGCGAATGGGGTATAATTAGTTCATGGATAGAGTAGTTGTCGTTGACCATTTGGTTAAGCATTTTGAAGTAAATGAAAAAAGGCCTGGTATTATTGGCAGCCTTTCTACATTATTTTTTCCAAAGAAAAGAACTGTTCAAGCTCTAAAAGAAATTTCATTTTCTGTTAAAAAGGGAGAACTCGTTGGATTTATTGGTCCTAACGGAGCAGGGAAGACTACAACTCTTAAGATTCTTTCTGGAATTTTGTATCCAAGTTCAGGTTTTGTCCAGGTCGGTGGATATACTCCTTGGGAGCGGAAGGAAGATTTTCTAAAACAGATTTCATTAATCATGGGCCAAAAAAACCAGCTTTGGTGGGATCTGCCTGCAATTGAAACTTTTGAGCTAAACCGTGCAATTTATGAAATTCCAGAGAGGTCTTACAAAAGAAGTTTGGATGAGCTGACTACACTTCTTGATGTTGAGGATATTTTAACGGTTCCAGTAAGGAGGCTTTCTTTGGGGCAACGAATGCGAATGGAGTTAATTGCTGCACTTCTTCATAAGCCAGAAATAATTTTTCTTGATGAGCCAACAATCGGACTTGACCTTGTTGGGCAAAAAGTTGTTCGGGACTTTATTGACGACTACAACAGAAAAAATGAAGCCACAATTTTATTAACCTCCCACAATATGGACGATGTCCTGGGACTTGCCAAAAGGGTAATTGTTATTGATGAAGGGTCAATTATTTTTGATGGCAAGCTAGAGGAGTTAACTGCACATTTTGCAAAAGAAAAAGAAATTAGAGTTTTTCTAAAGAATGGGGCGGATTATAAAAAACTGGAAGAAATCGGAAAAGTTAAAAAAGTAAAACATCCAGAGGTTGTGCTTAGTGTTCCGCGAGCAGAAGTAGCTACAGCTGCCGCAAGAATTCTTGAGAATTTCCAGGTTGAGGACCTAACAATTACTGAGGAGTCGCTCGATGACATTATAAGAAAAGTTTTCCAGGGAAAGCTTAGAAAACCATGAGAAAATATCTCACAATCTTCAAAATTTCATTTCAACAAGAATTTGCTTATAGACTAAATTTTGTACTTTGGAGAGTAAGAAATGTTTTACAAATTTTTATAGCCTTTTTCTTATGGAATACGATTTTTTCAGATCCTGGAAGAGTAGTTTTTGGCTATGACCGGGCAAAAATTCTGACATACATTTTTGGACTTATTATTATAAGGGCAATAGTCCTATCTTCTCGGGCAATTGATATTGCAGGGGAGGTCTCAAGGGGCGACCTGACAAATCAGCTTCTAAGGCCAATGGGTTATATTAAATATTGGTTTACCAGAGATCTATCAAGTAAAGCGCTTAACTTGATCTTTTCAGTTTTTGAAGCATCAATTCTTTTCTTAATTTTTAAGCCTCAATTTTTCTTCCAAACAAACTTTCTTTTATTTTTCTTGTTTTTAACCTCATTAGTAATTGCAGTTATTCTTTTTTTCTTTTTAATGTTTATTGCAAACATGCTGCCCCTATGGCTTCCAGACCAGCCATGGGGCATGAGTTTTTTGCTTTTTATATTTACAGATTTTCTTGGGGGTGGGGTATTTCCACTAGACATTCTTCCGAGCTATATTACAAAAATAATTTATCTAACTCCTTTTCCTTATCTTCTTTTTATGCCGCTTCAGATTTATCTGGGCAAGCTTGATTTGATAACCTCCTTTAACTCGATACTAATTGGTACTGTCTGGGTTATTGTTTTGGCGCTTGGCACAAAAGTTGTTTGGAGCCAGGGCTTAAAGAGTTATGGAGCAGTAGGAAGATGAAAAAATTAATAAAATATTTACACCTTTGGTGGATGATGAGCAAAAATTCCTTTGTAATGGTTTTTTATTCAAAAGCTGCCCTTGTCATATTTTTGACAGGAAAAATATTAAGATTTGGTTTTTTTGTTATTTTTCTAATCTTTCTTCTCAAAGGGACCAACTCATTGGCTGGATATAATTTAAATCAAACGCTGTTTTTCTTTCTTACTTATACAATTGTCGATACTCTGTCGCAATTTTTGTTTAGAGAAGTCTATAGATTTAGACCACAAATTATATCGGGAGATTTTGACCTTACTCTTTCAAAACCCATTAGCGCACTTTTCAGATCTCTCTTGGGAGGTGCCGATGTAATTGATTTGATTACGGTTCCACCTTTAATCTACGCACTTATTTATGTAGGGGCAATGCTTCATCCTACTCTGTTTCAGATATTTATATATATAATTTTATTACTAAGCGGGCTACTAATTGCAACTGCATTTCATATTGCAGTTTTGTCTTTGGCGATACTTAGCTTGGAGATTGATCATGCGGTAATGATTTATAGGGATATTGTCTCACTAGGTAGATTCCCGACGGATATTTACAAGGAACCCTTAAGAGGAGTTTTAACTTATTTAGTTCCAGTTGGCTTAATGGTTACGCTTCCTGCCCAATTTTTAATTGGACTCGTAACATTCCAGGGAGTTCTTGTTTCTTTTCTAGTTTGTGCAGTCTTTCTTTTTGCCTCAGTCAGTCTTTGGAAATTTGCCTTGAGGTATTATACTAGCGCAAGTAGCTGAAGATTGACTTTGTTGTCTCTTTTGGATTTCTCAGTAATGCACTAGCGATAGACGAGACTGCTTTCCTCAGGGTTTTATAATTGGAAGATACTTTAATCCATTCAAAATTAGTTTTAACGAGTAGGGCCGGGTCATTATATTTTTGAAAGTAAGCGCCTGCTCTATCTGTTGCAAGTCTTACTGACTCTGGATCTGGATTTTTAAGCCCAAAACTGAGGGTGAGCTCCGTTATAGTAGACATTGCCCTTTTTAGTATTAGCTGATTCTGCTCACTTTGCTTGTTTGCTGGGATCTTCCCAATTGAATAAATTATTCCGGTGCATAATTGGACTCCTTTTTTAATATCGCTACTTATCCGTCTTTTATCCCCGCCTATTTCTGAAGATTCGATATCAAGAAGTCTGAATTCTAGCTGCCAATGAATAGGGTATCCATTGATATCAACAGGAGTAGAGTTGGTAGTTTGTTCAATTCGAGTGCGCTGTAATCTATTTCCAAAAGATTTTTCATAAAGTTCATCTTTGGTTAGTGAGCCTGATTTAGCTGCTGCATTGCTGCTTCGTTGGTCGACTCGTAAAAAACTGGCAGAAATTAAATCTAATTGTTTTTGAACTTGACTAGTGGAGCCTTTATATACATGACTATCTCTTCGTCGTTTTAGCCTTTTACTTAGATTGCTTAATTCATGGGAGATATATGGACTAACAATTTCTTGGGCCAAGGTATGGTTTCCGTTGTGCATTGCTGTATCTGACTTTTTTACCTCAGGTATCATTGCTTCAAAGACCGAGGAATAATACATATTAAAAAGTTTTTGGCGGATAATCATTCTAGAAAGACCTTCGTCTTCCGGATTATTTGTCGTTACATAGCCTTGCATACCTCTTTTTGCTTCTTTGGCTGCTTCTCTAGCTGCTTCCAATGAAAATTCAATAGTCATGGCGCATTGTAGCTCTACAACACTAATATATCAAATTGATATAATTGAACTTAATGAACAAACTACTTGTAATTTGTGGCCCAACGGCAACGGGGAAGAGTGATTTGGCTTTTTCTTTGAGTAAAGTCTTGGCTGGGGAGTTGATCTCTGCTGATTCTAGACAGGTTTATAAAGGAATGGATATAGGAACTGGTAAAGATAAAGAGAGAGTTGGACCTATATTGGGATATGACTTAGTTGATCCTAAGAAGGAGTTTAGCGTCGCACAATACATTGGGTTTGCCAAAGATGCGATTGAGAAAATTTGGAGAAATAAAAAACTTCCTATTGTTGTTGGCGGAACTGGGCTTTATATAAAAGCGCTTGTCGATGGGATTCAAACTGTAGATATTCCCAGGAATGATATTTTAAGAGCCGGCTTTGATGGAAAAACTGTCGAAGAGTTGTTTGATACCCTATCTCAAGTTGATTCAGTCAAGGCCGCATCCCTCAATTCATCAGACAAAAAAAATCCTAGAAGAATTATACGTGCTATTGAAATTGCCATTGATAAATCAGGAGTTAAAGGAGCAAAGTCTCCTAAAATTAATGCCGATGTTTTATTTGTCGGTCTAACCGCTTCAAAAGAAACTCTAAATGAAAGAATAGAAAAAAGAGTCGTTAAAAGGATTTACCAGGGAATTGAAAGGGAAATTGAAAATCTCCTTAAGACTGGAGTTTCCTGGGACTCGCAAGCTATGCAGTCCCTAGGCTACAGGCAATTTAGGGGTTATTTTGAAGGAGAGCAAAGTATAGATGAGGTTGAATATTTATGGGCTCACGAAGAGCAAAAATATATTAAGAGGCAAATTACCTGGTTTAAAAAAGACAACCGCATAAATTGGTTTGATATTACTGATCCTAATTACAAAAAAAAGGTGGAAAGATTGGTCAAAAAATGGTATTCTAAGGCCAAGAGTGCCAAGAAAAATTGAAATTTCCCACAAGACTATAATTTTTACAATTATTGTTTTGGCTGGACTTTGGCTGCTTTACTTCCTAAGACAAATAATCCTTCAAGTTTTTGTAGCTCTCCTACTTATGACCATTATTAACCCAGTAGTCAGAAAATTGGCAAAGTATAAAATTCCAAGAGTACTTTCCGTTGGTGTAATTTATATTTTAGTAATTGGGATATTGGCCTTAGTGGTTGGGCTAATACTTCCCATTCTTATTGAACAAACAACAAACTTTGCAAAGGCATTGCCTTCATATCTGCAGAATATCCAAACTCCATTTTTCAGCGGTAATGAAATTGCCTCACAACTAACCCAACAACTAGGACTTTTTCCAGGACAAGTCTTAAAAGTTGGGGTTTCATTTTTCTCAAATATAGTTTCAGTCTTAACGGTCTTTGTCTTTGCTTTCTATCTTTTAGTAGCTAGAGAAAAACTGGATGATCAACTGGAATCCTTTTTAGGTGAGTCAAATAGCAAAAGAGCGGTAAAGATTATTGATAGGCTTGAGGAAAAACTTGGTGGTTGGGCGAGGGGCGAGCTAATCCTCATGACCTTAGTTGGAGCTCTAAGCTACATTGGTCTTTTAGTTTTGGGAATAAATTTTGCCCTTCCCCTTGCTCTTCTTGCTGGGATTATGGAAGTTGTACCTACTTTGGGGCCAATTCTCTCGGCGGTCCCCGCCGTACTGGTTGGATTTAGTATTCACCCAATTACCGGAGTTGGGGTTGCGGCAATGGTTTTTTTAATTCAACAACTTGAAAATTATGTTTTCGTTCCAAGAATCATGCAAAAGTCAGCCGGAATTTCACCGATTGTTACGCTTTTTGCACTTGTAGTTGGTTTTAAAATTGCAGGTGTGGCTGGGGCTATTCTTGCAGTCCCTACTGCCATTACACTTCAAGTCCTAGGTGAGGAACTTCTTTTTAAAAAATAAATTTGCTCTGGAGGCTAGTAAGCCAGGTTCTGTTTTTCGGTAACAATCTATCTATGCCTTCACTTCGTTCCTCGGAAAGGCTCCTGATAACGGAACATTCGGAAGTTGCAGCGGGGAGGATTGTCTCTTTTCACTCGTGTTCCTCGACCTTTAGGGTTTCGGAATCGACAT
>Ga0210377_10000121_pt1 | contig 70425 bp, 47 predicted proteins | sample PLM4_65_b1redo_FD_155480 | JGI IMG/M metagenome (GOLD analysis project Ga0210377, IMG submission 155480) | Groundwater sediment microbial communities from an aquifer in East River, Colorado, USA - PLM4_65_b1 redo | ecosystem: Environmental > Terrestrial > Soil > Riparian zone | place: USA: East...
TTTAGCGCATTAGGTCTTGCTCTATTGGCCGGATAGTTGACCGCTTAACCAGCCGAACCGCCGTGGTACGGACCCGTATGCCCGGTGGTGTGACAGGGAAAGCCCGTGAGGGCCTACCTATGTCGATTCGCGCTCTGTATTCCGGGGTGCATGTCATGATTGTAGGTACAACCATCCCCAAAGCCTGCGGCTTTGAGGCTGCCACCCGTTTTACGCCAATCCTGATTGGGTGGCAGCCTCATCCCGATTGTCGTTATCGGGATGGGGAGGGCTCTTTCTGTTCTTTACCTACAAAGATGACATGCACCCTGTATTCCGCTAAATAGGGTATTTTTCTTGACAAAACGGTGCGAAACGTGGTATTTTATCGGATGTTGGAGTTCGCGGGTTTTGTTCTGAAGATTCATCAATCTTTCCTTATTTAAGGAACACTACGATGTCTAAGAGAGGAATTCAATCAATCACTTTTGTCGTGGTACTGGCTTTGGCGGGAATTCCGGCCCGGGCCGACGTGATCGTTGCCGAGAATCTTCTGGTCGATTTGAGGGCCGAAGATCTCGCTTATGGCGAAGGGCTCGCCACGTGGCCCAACCACGGCTCGTTAGGGGACTTCACGGCCAGTGGCACGCCCGTTGTTGAGGACGTTGACGGCACAAAGGCTGTCACATTCAACGGCAGCAGTTGGTTCGAAGGGCCGACGGCGCCGGCCGGCATCACGGGAACCGGTACGCGAACGATGGAAGTCTGGGCGTACAATCCCTCCATGCCGGGCGAAGAGACGATACTTTCCTGGGCTCACCGCGGCGGCCCGAACGGTAGTAACATGGCCTTCAACTACGGCAATGACAATAGGTGGGGATCCATGGGACACTGGGGCGGCGACACCCATGATATGGGCTGGTGGGGATCGCACGCGCCCGCTCCGGCCGCCAATACGTGGTGGCACTTGGTCTATACCTACGACGGTACGGCCGCCCGCGTCTATGTCAACGGCGTCCAGGAGAGTATTAGGAATCCGATTGCTCTGAACACCCACAGCGGTAATGTTATCCGGGTGGCCGCCCAGGCGGACGATACCGGCGCGGGGGTGGCGGCCCAATTCAATTTCACCGGCTCGATTGCCGTCGTGCGTATCCACGACGGCGTGCTCAGCCCGGCCGCTATCCAGAACAACTTCCGATACGGGCGTCTTAGGGCCTGGAATCCCAGCCCGGCCAACGGCGCCATCCATCCGGATACGTGGGTCAGCCTGAGCTGGTCACCGGGAGGTTTTGCGGTCTCACACGACGTGTACTTCAGCGATACTCTCGCTGCCGTGGAGGCCGGCGCCGCCGACGCGTTCCGTGGCAACCAGGCGGGTGCGTATTTCGTTGCCGGCTTTCCCGGATTCCCCTATCCCAATGGTCTGGTTCCGGGCACAACCTACTACTGGCGGATTGATGAGGTCAATAATCTGCATCCGGATAGTCCCTGGCGAGGCAATATCTGGAGCTTTTTAGTGCCGCCTAAGAAGGCGTACAATCCCAAACCGGCGGACGGCGCCGAGTTTGTGGCGCTCGATGCGACCCTGAGCTGGACGGCTGGTTTCGGGACGAAATTGCACACGGTGTACTTCGGCGATAACTTTGACGTGGTCAGCAATGCCGCCGGCGGGCTCCCCCAGAGCGCGACAACCTACAACCCCGGCCCTCTTCAATTGCAGAAGACTTACTACTGGCGGGTCGATGAGTTCGACGCCGCGACTACGCACAAGGGGGCCGTCTGGAGTTTCACGACAATCCCCGTCATCTCCGTTACGGACCCCAATCTTGCCGGCTGGTGGAAGCTCGATGAAGGTGCCGGCGGTCTGGCCCTCGACTGGTCGGGGCACGACCGTCACGGCACACTTTTCGGCGGTCCGGCGTGGGCGGCAGGCTATGACGGCGGCGGGCTCAAATTGGATGGCGTCGATGATTACGTCTCGCTGCCCATCGGTTCGCTCATCGGCTCGCTGAGAAGCTCGACCTTCGCCACGTGGGTGAACTTCTCCAACGCCGGCGGCGCCTGGCAGCGTGTCTTCGATTTCGGCAGCGGCACGACGATCAATATGTTCCTGACGCCCCGCACGGACACGGCCGGACCGATGCGCTTTTCCATTACCATTGGCGGCGGCGGAGCAGCGGAAGAGCAGGCCACTGCGCCTGGTACGTTGCCCAGCGGATGGCACCACGTGGCCGTGACGATGAATGCGGCTGCGCGAACCAATACGCTGTACCTTGACGGCGCGGTCGTCGCCACCAATACCGCTGCCACACTGACTCCGAGTAGTTTGGGCAATACCACCAACAACTGGCTCGGCAGGTCGCAGTACACCGCCGATGGATATTTCAACGGTGCCCTCGATGACTTCCGTATCTACGACTATGCCCTGTCGCCGGATGAAGTGGTCAAGACGATGCGAGGCGATCCGCTGCTGGCCTGGAATCCCAAGCCTGCCGACGGTACAAGGCCCGACATTCGTGAGGCGACGCCGTTGAGCTGGTCACCGGGGGACAAAGCGTCGCAACACGATGTGTACTTCGGCACGGATAAAGACGCTGTCGATAATGCCGGCGCCTCCGATACAACGGGCTTGTATCGAAGCCGCCAGGGCGGCGCCAGCTATACGCCCCCCGAAGGCGTTCAGTGGGGCGGCGGGCCTTATTACTGGCGAATCGACGAAGTCAATACCGACGGGACGATCAGCAAGGGCAGAGTCTGGACCTTTACGGTTGCGGACTTCCTGCTCATTGATGATTTTGAAGCCTATGACGCCGGCGACAGCCAGATATGGTACTCGTGGCACGATGGGCTCGGCTACGGCACGCCCGGTGTGCCGCCTTACTTCGCCGGCAACGGGACCGGTGCGGCCGTCGGCGATGAAACCACCGCCTCGTTTACCGAGGAAACCATCGTTCACGGCGGCGGCCAGGCCATGCCGCTCAATTATGACAATAACAAGCAGGGCTTTGCGAAGTACTCGGAGGCGGAGTTTACGTTGACCGCGCCGCGGGACTGGACCACTGAAGGCGTGGCGGAATTGTCATTGTGGTTCAGGGGTCGGTCCGGCTCCGTCGGCAGCTTCACCGAAGCGCCGGCCGGGACCTATACGATAACCGCCTCCGGCGCGGATATCTGGGGCACCGCCGATCAGTTCCACTTTGCCTACAAGACACTCACCGGCGCCGGAACGATTGTCGCGCGGGTCGATAGCGTGCAAAACACCGATGGCTGGGCCAAGGCGGGCGTGATGATCCGCGAGACGCTGGAACCCGGCTCGAAACATGCCTTTGCTTGTATTACACCCAGCAACGGCGTTGCCTCGCAGGGGCGCACTGAGACGGCCGCCGCCAGCTTCAACACCAGCCAGAGTGGCGTGGCCGCACCGCACTGGGTCAAGCTGGAGCGAGACTTCTCGGGCAACTTCACGTTTTCTCATTCCGCCAACGGTACTTCATGGCAGCCGATTCAAAACGCGCCCCAGCAGAACATCCCGATGGGCGCGACAGCGTATGTCGGCTTGGCGTTAACGGCGCATAACGCTAATGCGACGTGCCAGGCGAAATTCTCCAACGTGACGATAACCGGCACCGTCAGCCCGCAGTGGGCGCATCAGGACGTCGGGATCGCCAGCAACGACGCCGAGCCGCTCTACGTGGCGGTCTCCAATAGCGCGGGCCAGCCCGCAGTGGTAGCTCATCCTGATCCGGCTGCCGCGCAGACAACTGTCTGGACCGAGTGGATTGTTCCGCTGTCGGCCTTTGCCGGCAAGGGCATCAACCTGACCAACGTAGATAAGATCACGCTCGGCCTGGGTACGAGGGGCAACACGACAACACCCGGCGGCTCGGGTAAGATGTACTTCGACGACATCCGGCTGTACCGGTCAAGAACGCCGTAGGGGCAACCCTGTGTGGTTGCCCGGATTCATTATCAGCGATGGGGCAGGCACGCGGGCCTGCCCCTACGCTCTCGCTTTCCGTCTTGCCATCGCGCTGGTTTTCTGTTTTATTAGGCGGCTATGGAAAGCAGCCTTTTTAGCCTGTCAGGAAAGACGGCGTTGATAACGGGCGGCGGTCGCGGGATCGGCCTGGCTCTGGCGAAGGGCCTGGCCGAGCACGGCGCGGACGTCGCACTTGTTGCCCGGACCGCAGAGCAGCTCGAAGCGGCGGCGAGCAATATCCAGGCCGAGACCGGAAGAAACGCCTGGACCTTCCCGTTCGACGTGGAAAACGTAGAAGGGATAGAGAATCTTTTCGAGAGTATCGTGGGCCAGACGCAGGGTATCGATATTCTCGTCAATTGTGCGGGGATGACGATTCGCGGACCCGCCGAGGACGTTGACCTGACGACCTGGAACCGGGTCATCCAGGTCAATCTGACCTCCGTGCTCGTACTGTCGCAGGCGTTCTGCCGGCATCGCAAGCAGGCGGGCAAGGCGGGCAGGATTATCAACATCGGCTCGCTGACGTGCCACGCGGCCCGGCCCACAACGGCCGCCTACGGCAGTAGCAAGAGCGGCCTGCTCATGCTCACCAAAACCCTCGCGGTGGAATGGGCTAAGTACAATATCAATGTCAACCTGATCGGGCCGGGCTACATCGCCACAGAGCTGACCGAGCCGCTCTGGACCAACGATGAGTTTAACCGATGGGTCATGGCAAAAACCCCGCTGGCCAGATGGGGCCGGCCTGAAGACCTCGTGGGAACGGCGATTTTGCTGGCCTCGCGGGCGGGCGATTTCATTACCGGCCAAATCATCTACGTTGACGGCGGCTGGATCGCCCTGCTTTAAGAGTATGAGTAGGGGCTGGCCCATGTGCCTGCCCGAATGTCGAGAATGAATCAGGGCAACCACACGGGGTTGCCCCTACCGCAAAGGAGAGACACGATGTATGGAATTCGCAAACAACATGGCGTATCAATCATTGTTTCACTGTTGATCTGTGCCGTTCTTGTCACGCAACTTTCTGGCTGCGGTTCGGTCGTCAAGTCTGACAAGCCGGCGCGCACCGTCTGGCTGTCGTCTTTGAATCTGAAGAAGATGACGTCCGGCTGGGGAACGGCTCAGAAAGACAAAGCCGTCCAGAGTAAGCCGCTGAAAATCGGCGGCCGCACCTTCGATAAAGGCGTCGGCACGCACGCCCCCAGCGTGTTGTACGTGGACCTGAAAGGCTCATGCCGCAGCTTCAGCGCCTACGTCGGCGTCGATGACGAGGTCGAAGGCAATATCGGCAGCGTCCGCTTCCGCATTTACGGTGACGGCAGGCTCCTGTTCAACAGCGGCATCCTCAAGGCCGGCCAGCCTGCGAAAAAAGTCGATGTCGATCTGACCGGCTGCAAGACTCTAAGGCTGTCGGTCGATCCCGCCGACGATAACATGAATTCCGACCACGCCGACTGGGCTGAGGCGGCTTTTGCCGTCGTCGGGCGCGATCCTGTTGCAGTCGCTGCGCCGGTCATCAAGGAAGAGAAGGTGATTTTGACGCCCAGGCCAGGCTCTAAGCCGCAGTTGAACGGGCCGAAGGTTTACGGCTGCCGGCCCGGCCGGCCTTTCATCTATCGCATCCCGTGCCTGGGCAAAAGGCCCGTGACATTCAGCGCCGAGAATCTGCCCGGAACGCTCATGCTGGATACTGCCGCCGGCATTATCACGGGCACAGCGCCCAAGGAACGCGGCGAATATGTTGTTACTCTCAAAGCCGCCAATCGTCACGGCTCGGCGCAGCGGCCCTTCAAAATCGTTGTGGGCGACGCTTTGGCTCTGACTCCGCCGATGGGCTGGAATAGCTGGTATATTCACTACTGGCGGGTCACCGACCGGCACATGCGGCGGGCCGCTGACGCTATGATCGAATCCGGCATGGCCGACTTCGGCTACGAGTACGTCAACATCGACGACTGCTGGATGGTCAAGCCGGACTCGAACGACCCGATGATCGGCGGCCAGCCGCGCGACGCCGACGGCGCGATCCGCTCCAACGGGCTCTTCCCCGACATGAAGGCCTTAGCCGACACCATCCACTCCAAAGGGCTCAAGGCGGGGCTCTACACGTCACCCGGCCCGCTGACCTGCCAGGAGTACGAGGGGACGTACCAGCACGAGGAAATCGACGCGCACAAGTTCGCCGAGTGGGATTTCGATTTCCTGAAATACGATTGGTGCTCCTACACCAAGGTCGCAACGGGCGAGGGTGCCGAGCGTGTGCAGAGGCCCTATATAAAGATGGGGGCGATTCTGCCCCAGCTCGACCGCGACATTGTGTTTAATCTCTGCCAGTACGGAATGGGGGACGTGTGGACCTGGGCCGGCGAAATTGGCGGCCACTGCTGGCGAACGACTGGCGACCTGGGCCTGGCGCGAGGGGCCGATCTGCCGGGCTTCTACCACATCGGCTTGAGCAACGCCAAGCACTGGCAGTACGCCAAGCCGGGCCAGTGGAACGACCCGGACTATATCCTGATCGGCTGGGTCGGCGACGCCCACAAACAGGCCGAGGGCAGGCCCACCAGCCTGACGCCCAACGAGCAGTATTCGTATATGTCGATGTGGTGCCTGATGGCGGCCCCGCTGATCTTCTCCGGCGATATGGACAAGCTCGACGAATTTACGCTCAATATCCTGTGTAACTCCGAGGTCATCGAGGTCGATCAGGACCCCTTGGGCAAACAGGCCCCGATCATCCGCCAGACGGACGAATATTCCATCATGGCCAAGGATATGGAGGATGGCTCCAAGGCCGTCGGCCTGTTCAACACCTCGCAGGTCGGGACCGACGTTGCCGTCTCATGGAAGGACCTCGGCCTCGAAGGCCCGCACCGCGTCCGCGACCTCTGGCGGCAGAAGAACCTCGGCACGTACAAAGACCGTTTCGAAGCCAAAATCCCAAGACACGGCGTCGTGCTCGTCCGCATCTTTCCCACGAGCCGTGCCAAATAGGCCCGCCGGTTAGAACTTTGGGTCTTTATGTCTTTCCCCTTGGGATGGCAAGGCCACATGGCGTACGTCAGTTTTTTCAGGAGTCCATTGTTATGAACACTCGTCAATTCAAAATGTTAGCCGTCGCCTCAATTGTGTTTGCAGGCTTACTTTGTCAGGCGTCGTCCGTTGTGTATGGCAACGCGGGCGACGAAAAAGTGCTCCTTGTTACCCGCAGCCGGGCGCCGCTGGCCGAGGATGCAAATCAATTCAGGCTCGTGCAGAAGAAAATTGAGTGGGACCCCAGACAGACCGCCATCATCATCTGCGACATGTGGAACCAGCACTGGTGTAAAGGCGCGACCGAGCGGGTTGCCGAGCTGGCACCGTATATCAACGAGGTCGTTTCCAACGCGAGGGACAAGGGCGTGCTGATCATCCACGCGCCCAGCGGCACGGTCGGGTCCTACGCGGACCATCCCGCGCGCAAACGGGCGCAGGACGCCCCGAAAGTGGCCAATCTGCCCGACGGCATCGACAAGTGGTGCAACTGGATCCATGAGGGCGAAAAGACCGTCGGCTATCCGATAGATCACTCCGACGGCGGCTGCGACTGCCAGCCGAAATGCCCGCAAGGCAATCCGTGGCGTGGCCAGATCGATACGATCCAAATCCGCGACGAAGACGCCATCAGCGACTCCGGCGTGGAAATCTGGAGCCTCATGGAGCAGCGCGGCGTCAAGAACGTCATCCTCATGGGCGTGCACACCAATATGTGCGTGTTAGGCCGGCCCTTCGGCCTGCGGAACATGGCGCGCTTCGGCAAGGACGTCGTGCTCATGCGGGACCTGACCGATACGATGTACAACTCGCGGATGCATCCCGTCGTCAGCCATTTCACCGGCACGGACCTGATCGTCGAGCACGTTGAGAAGCTCGTCTGCCCGACCGTCACCTCGACGGCCTTTACCGGCAAGCCGGCGTTCCGCTTCAAGGACGATAGGCGTCCGCGCGTGGTTTTCATCTCGGTGGAAAACGAGTACGGGGCCGCCGGGACGCTGCCCGAATTTGCCAACGAGCTAAAGACCAGGTACGGCCTGTATTGCGAGATCCTCCAGGGCAGCACGGAAAAGAGCGGCCCAGAGCTCCACGAGCTGGCCGGCTTAGAGGCGTTGACGAATGCGGACTTAGCGGTTGTGTTCGTCCGCCGCAGGGCGCTGCAACCCGAGCAGATGAAGTATCTCCGCGACTACCTGGACTCCGGCAAGCCGCTCATTGGGCTGCGGACCGCCTGCCACGCATTCGACACACGCGGCAGCGCACCGCAGGGCTACGCCGAATGGCCCAAGTTCGACCCGGAGGTCTTAGGCGGCAACTACAACAACCACTACGGCGCCGGACCCAAGTGCACCGTGACACCCGCCGCCAATGGTGAGGGCCACGCAATCCTTGCCGGCGTGAAACTGCCGTTCACCAGCGACGGCTCGCTGTACAGGGTCAGCCCGTTGGCCTCATCGACTAAACCGCTATTGATCGGCACGATCCCCGACAAAGAGCCCGAGCCGGTCGCCTGGACCAACATGTACGGCCAGTCCCGCGTTTTCTTTACGTCGCTGGGTCATGCCGACGACTTCAAGAATCCCGCGTTCCGCCGACTGCTGCTTAACGCCGTCTTCTGGGCGATGGACAAACCGCTGCCGCATTAGTGAGGGACAAATTAGCTACGAACGCCTTCCTGAGCAGCGTCGAAGGATAAATACGAATGGCCTATCTGCTTGTCAAATCAAAAATGAAATGGTAGTCTGGCGAACTGGGGTTGAATCATTAATTCATTATTTGGCTACCACTGGTAGCCATGAGAGTGTGGAATTGCGGGTTGGGTACTGATGGGTATTGATGGCAACAAATCTCGGCTTAGAGAGCAATCAGGGCCTCGGACACCTCGAAATGCGGCCGGGGTCTCGGATGAGAAGTTCGTGCCGACGTGCAGTATATGCGGCGAGAAACACTGGCCGAATCACCCTTTGGTTCCCTGCGTGAACAAAGGAAAGGCCAAAGCCAAAGCAGAGAAGAAGGCCCGATCGGAAGCTGCCGCCGCAGCCAAGGCCCAGGCCAAAGCCGAGGCGAAGATCAGGGCTCAGGCCTTAGCCGAAGCGGCGGCTAAGGCAAAGGCTGAAAGAAAGGCTTTTCTTGAGACCATCGCCGGAGTCGAAGAGAAGCTCCGGGTTGAGTCCCAAGCGCGAAAGGAAGCCGAGATAAGGGCTGATGCTGAAGCCAAAGCCCGAGCTGAAGCCGACGAGAACGCCAGAATCCGTGCCGAAGCTGAAATCGCTGTAAAAGCCAAAGCTGAAAAAACCACCTACCTCGAAGCCATAGCCAAGGCACAAGAAAGGTTCAACGCCGAGTCCAGAACGAGGGCCGAGGCGCAGCAGCGAGCGGATGCCGAGGCCGACAAGGGGTTGCGCATCGAAGAAGAGCTCCGTCTCGAAGCCCAGAGGCGAGCAAGAATTGAAGCCGAAGCCGAACAAAAGGCTGAAGCTCACGAGGCGGCGATACGCGAGCTTCAGGCGAAGCTGGAGGCCGAAAGCCGGGCCCGGTCCGGCGCCGAGGAAGAGATTCAGGCTTTGGAGCAGGAACGAGCCAGGTTGCAGGAGGAGGCTGAATCCGAGGCGGCTGCTCATCGCCAGGCCCAGCAGAAGGTCAGGCAGGAGGCTGCTGAGGCCATCGCTGTGACCGGGGATGCGGCCCGGGAGGAGGTCACCCTGCATGTCGCGGCTCAGAGCGAGGCGCAGCAGAAAGCTCAATCGCTTGCGGCGGCCCTGAAAGAGTTGCAGAAGAAATACCGGGCAGAGACTGACGCACGCAAGAGAATTGCCGCCGACGCCGAAAAAACTCTTTCAGCGGCCGGGACGGAAATTGAGCAGAATGCTGAGTCTTACGCAACGGCAATAAAGGAACTGGAAGAAAAGCTGAGGATTCAATCCGAAGCGAGGGCTGCGGCCGAGTCACTGGTCCGGTCCGAGACGGAGACCCGGCATGAAGCTCAGCAGAAGGCCGGCGAGGAGGCCCAAGCCAGGACCCAAATCGAAGAGAAGTTGTACAGCGAAATCGAAACTCGAACCAAACTTGAAGCGGCGAAGTCCACGGCCGAAGAACGAGCCGAATCGGATGCTGAATCGATCGGGCAGTTGGAAGAAAAGCTTCAGGCCGAAACCGAAGCGAGAGCCGAGGCTGAGCAGAAGATTCAGACTGAGGCAAAAGCCAGAGCCAAAGCGGAATCGAAGGTCGAGTCTGAGACGACAAGCCGTCTTGAGGCCGAAAAGAGGGCCATGTACGAGGCTGAGGTCAGGGTGAAAGTTCAAGAGAGACTACGGGTTGAAGTGGAGACTCGAAACCGGGTCGAGGCCGAGGCGGCCGAAGTCCTCTCATCTGCCAAGGCGGATGCAGCCCGGCAGGCCGAATCGTACGCTGCGACGATAAAAGACTTAGAGGAAAATTTACAGGCGGAAGCTGACGCAAGAACTGCTGCTCTACAGGAAGCCCAAATCCAGGCCGAAGAGCGGTTCAGAGCCGAGAAAAGAGCTGAGGCGGAGGTGCAGTCGAACAATGAGTTGTCAGAAAAGGCTGATGCGTACCGCGAGGGAATAACAGAGGCGCAAACGAGAATAGAGGCACAGGACCGGGAGCTTGAGCAAGCCCTGGCGAGGCTCGATGCCGAGGCTATCCGGGCGGAACGGGCCGAGCAGAGGGCCGAGCAAGAGGCCGAAGCTCTTTCGGCGGCAAGGGCGGAGATTGAGCAGAAGGTGGAATTTCACGCGGCTGCGATACGGGAATTGGAGGAAAAGCTACAGGCGGAAGCTGATGCAAAAACTGCTGCCCGACAAGAAGCCCAAGCCCAGGCCGAAGAGCGCCTCAGAGCCGAGAAAAGAGCCAAGGCGGAATCACAATCGAACAAAGAGTTGTCAAAAAAGGCAGAGGCATACCACAAAGCAATAATTAAGGCGGAAACGAGACTGGAGGCGCAGGCCCATGCGAGGCTCGATGCCGAGGCTAAACGCACGGAGCAGGCCGAACAGAGGGCCGGGCAAGAAGCGGAGGCCCGTGCCAAAATTGAAGAGAAGCTACGGGTTGAGACAGAGACTTTCAAGAGAATTGCCGCCAAAGCTGAAGAAGCTCTTTCGGCGGCAAAGGTGGAGATTGAGCAGAGGGCTGAGTCTTACGTGGCTGCCATGCGGGAGCTGGAGGAAAAGCTGAGGATTCAAGCCGAAGCGAGGGCTGCGGCCGAGTCACTGGCCCAGTCCGAGGAGGCGGCCCGGCGAGAAGCTCAACAGAAGGCGGCTGAAGAGATGGAGGCGAGGAGCAAGGCTGAGGAACGGTTGCGTGTCGAAGCTGAGCAGCGAGCGAGGATTAAGGCCGAGGCTTCCGAGGCAATCTCTGCGGCCCGCACTGAGGCACAGGAAAAGGTGGAGCATTATGCCGCCGTAGCGAGCCAGGCCGAAGAGAAGGCTCAGTCGTACGAAGCGGCGATACAGCAGTTGGAAGAGAAACTCAGGACGGAAGGCGAAGCAAGATTCATGGCTCATCAGGAGGCCCGTATCCAGGCGAAGGAACTGGCCAGAGCGGAGTCGAGGGCCGAATCCGAAGCGGCGGACGTCAAAGAGATCCATGAACAGCTTAGGGAACAGGTTGAAGCCAGGGCCAAAGCGGAATCTGAGATTGAGTCTGTAGTAACGGCCCAACTTGAGGCCGAACAGAGAGTGATACAGGAAACGGAAGTTAGGGCGAAAGTTGAAGAGAGACTACGGGTTGAAGTGGAGACTCGAAACCGGGTTGAAGCCGAGGCGGCCGAAGCCCTTTCGGCGGCTAAAGCAGAGGCCGACCGGCAGTCCGAATCGTACATTGCGGCTATAAAAGACTTAGAGGAGAAACTACAGGCCGAAGCTGACGCAAAAACTGCTGCCCTACAGGAAGCCCAAATCCAGGCCGAAGAGCGGTTCAGAGCCGAAAAAAGAGCCGAGGCGGAGGCGCAGTCGAACAAAGAGTTGTCAGAAAAGGCTGATGCGTACCGCAAGGCAATCACCAGCGCCGAAAGAAGGCTGGAGATACAGGCCCGGGAGCTTGCGAAGGTCAGGGCGAGGCTCGATGCCGAGGCTGAACGCTCAGAGCAATCCGAACAGATGGCCGGACAAGAGGCCCAGGCACGTGCCAGAGTTGAAGAAAGACTGCGTGCTGAGACGGAAGCTCGCGAGAGAATTGCCGCCGAAGCTGCCGAGTCGCTGTTAGCCGCCGAAACCGAGGCGCAAGAAGAAGCCGCATTGCACGCCGCGGCCATAGAAAAGCTTGAGGAACAGTTGAAGATTCAAGCCGAGGCCAGAGCTAAGGCCGAGACCATAGTAGAAGCCCAGGTTCAGACGTACACCAACCTCGAAGAGAGAATCAAGGCTGAAAGTGAAGCGCAAGCCAAGGCCGAAAAGGAGGCTCAGGCTGAGGCCCAGGCCAGGGCCAGAGCAGAATCGAAGGCTGAATCCGAGGCGAGCGTTCGGCGGGAGGCTCAGGAAAAAGCTGCCCAGGAGGCTAAGGCGAGGGTCAAAGCCGAAGAGAAACTTCGGGCTGAGGCAGAGGCGCGGGACAAAATGGAAACCGAAGCCTCGGAGGTTCTCTCCGCGGCCCAGGCGAAAGCTGAATCCTATGCTGTTGCCATACGCGAGCTCGAAGAGAGACTCAAGGCCGAAAGGCAAGCCGGGGCCAGGGCAAAACTGGAGGCTGACGCCCAAGCGGAAAAGAGGGCCCAGGCTGAGTTAAGGGCCGAGTCCAAAGCAGCGACTGTTAAAGAGTTGGAGAGGGAGTTAAAGGGCCTGACTGAAGCCATGGCCATGGCCGAGTCAAAGGCCGAATCGGAAGCTGCGGCGCGTCTTGAAGCCCATGAACAGGCCGGAACAGAAGCCCAGACGAGGATCAAAGCTCAAGAAATGCTTCGGCTTGAGGCCCGGGCGCGAGCCAGAATCGAGGCCGAGGCGGCCAGGACTCCATCTGCGGAGAGAGCCGAGGATACAAATCAATTCCGGGTTGTGCAGAAGAAGGTCGAGTGGGACCCTAAACAGACCGCCATTATCATCTGCGACATGTGGAACCAGCACTGGTGCAAAGGCGCGACCGAGCGGGTCGCCGAGCTGGCGCCGCATATCAACGAGGTCGTTTCCAAAGCGAGGGATAAAGGTGTGCTGATCATCCATGCGCCAAGCGGTACGGTCAGGGCCTACGCGGACCATCCCGCGCGCAAGCGGGCGAAGGACGCCCCGAAAGCGGCAAACCTGCCCGAAGGAATCGATAAATGGTGCAACTGGATCCACGAGGGAGAAAAGGCCAGCGGTTATCCGATTGACCACTCCGACGGCGGCTGCGACTGTCAGCCGAAGTGCGAGAAGGGCAACCCCTGGCGCGGCCAGATCGATACGATCCAAATCCGCGACGAGGACGCCATCAGCGACTCCGGCGTGGAAATCTGGAGCCTCATGGAGCAGCGCGGCGTCAAGAACGTCATCTTCATGGGCGTACACGCCAATATGTGCATCCTCGGCCGGTCTTTCGGCCTGCGCAACATGGCGCGCTTCGGCAAGAACGTCGTGCTCATGCGGGACCTGACCGATACGATGTACAATTCGCGGATGCGTCCCTCCGTCAGCCACTTTACCGGCACGGACCTCGTCGTCGAGCACGTCGAGAAACTCGTCTGCCCCACGATCACCTCGACGGCCTTTACCGGCAAGCCCGCGTTTCGCTTCAAGGACGACAAGCGGCAACTACCACAACCATTACGGAGCCGGGCCTAAGTGCACCGTCACGCCCGCCGCCGACGGCTGCTTAACGTCGTCTTCTGGGCGATGGACAAACCCGTGCCGAATAGAATTAACCACGTGGCCTTGCCATGCCCAAGGCAAATGAACACTAATGAACACGAAAAAACCGGGAGATGTGTCTCTGTAAATCCTGTCTATGAAATGGCTTATGGAGTTTGTTACATGAAGATTGCGTGTTTCGAATCGATTTGTTATAATTATTTCTGTAACTTACAAAACGTCCGAGGCAGGTAACGGGGAGGTTAGATGAAAGTCAAGGGGTGTACCGATATGCTGAAAACCGATGAATTGATTGATGAAGCTATGTCGCTGCCCGTTGAGTTCAGGGCGCAGTTAGTAGATAAATTGCTCAAGAGCCTGAATCCAGCTCAGGCTGAAATCGACGGACTCTGGGCTTTAGAGGCCGAAAAGAGAGTTGCCGATATCGAGTCCGGCAAGGTTCAGCCCATACGAGGCGAGGAGGTCTTTGAAAAAATGAGGAAAAGACTCAATCAATGAATTTCGCTTTTCACCCGGATGCGGAGCTGGAGTTAAACCATGCGGTTGACTACTATAACCAGTGTCAACCATTGCTCGGAGGGGATTTCGCACGAGAGGTTTATTTCACGATCCAAAACGTTCTCGCTTACCCCAAAGCGTGGACCCCGCTTTCAGAAAACACCAGAAGATGCCTCGTGAATCGATTTCCTTTTGGTGTCATTTATCAGATTGTAAAAGAGGATGTTTTGGTCATCGCAGTAATGCACTTGAATCGCAAGCCTGGGTATTGGCAAAGTCGAATTGCGGATACGGGAGAGAATATCTCCTCAAACCCCGTAAATCCTGTCTAAGAAATGACTTGTGAAGTGTGTTTTAGAAACGGATTTCGCAGATTTACCCGGTGAGATGGAGGCTGAGCCTATCTCACGGGGTAAACGCGGTTTTGGACTCACCACGAAGACCGCGGAGAAATAGCCAATAACAGAGTCCCCTGTATCCTGCTTTTCTTCGTTTTTCGCCCCCAAATCGCGGATTCAAAAAAAATCTTCACTTTTTTCAAGAAAATCACAAAAAAGGCATCCACATTTAGCCCATGAGAGAGGGCTTTCAGAAAGAGAGGGCAAATGTCTTTGTTCCCGGTGGGACAACGGCTACAATGTGAAACAGCAACCTTGAGTGCAACTAAGAGGCGGATCTAAAGACATGAGTTTATAGCGTGGCAGATGTGTTTTGAGAAAAGATCGCTCGACTTTGATTTTCTATAATTCTGTGCGGTTGGAATTGAATATGTCCCTGGAGTTGTGGAGTTGAAGGGTCAGGTTTGCAGACAACACCTATCGAGACTACGTATGAGCGCGACAAACGAAGGAACAATTGTATTTCGATTGCAGCATCAGCATAAGGGTTGGTCAACAAACTCGTCTGGCTACAACTTCGATATTGCAAGAGGTGAGGATATATCGGTGGCGACGACGAAGCATCCTGACAAGACATTGGAAATTAAAATCACTGGGCCATATGATAAGACTTTCACGTTTCGAAATCCTATACCAGTATGTGACGAACGAGGGCTGCATGTAGCAATTACCTGGAAAGAGGGCACGGTAAAGCTTTATCTGAACGGACAATTGGTGGAAACGAACGATGAAGCGGATCCGTAAGAGTGTGGAGGAAGAGATGGAAGCTCTTGACGACCATCTTTACCTTCTTCGCCATAACGTTTTGTGTCTACAAAAAGACGACGCTCATTTGAAAGCTGTGGCTGCTGAACTCAGAGTTCTTGTTTGCTTCTCCAGCGGGACAGAGGGACTTCTCTGGCGGATGGTCGAATCTATGAATGTCTCGGACGCTGTGGAGTTGCAGTTAGCCGGCAACATTGATGGAAGCCATCCTCTTGCCAAAGGTCTAACGTTCGCTTTCGTACCGATTCAGAGGGCGGGTCTTGGTCCTCCTGAGCTTCCACCTCGGTCGTACTCTTTGAGAAAGGTGATAAAACGTTGTGAGGCGATTTTCGTCACTGGGAAAGGATTGACCCATGAGTACTTGATTAAGGCAATCGCTGAGCAAATGGGATCAGCTCACGAAGCTGATGCTCTTGAACTACCACTGGTGACACTCAGACAAATGTTCATCACCGGAACACAGCCATATGTTTCCATCCTTGCTTTGGTTTCAGAACTTGCATTAGAGGTTGGTGAACGCGTTCTGAGTAAGGCAGAAGGCAGCCTTGGATTCAAACGAAAGACCCGTACCGCACTGTATTAGGGATGAAGGACAGGTGGTGGCCACGCGCAGTCGAAGGATGAATTAAAGGGGAACGGTGCATTTTTCGATCGGCAGGTAGGGCGAGCCAAGTCGATTTGCGATTTACGATTGTCGATTTCTGATTTGTTCCTCTGTGTTCTCTGTGCCCTCGGTGGTGGGATATTTCAAAAATCCGCATGGGCAGCAAAGCTGCACCATCCTACATGTCGGCCGATAGGCCGTGATTACGTATCAAGTATCGAGTATCAAGAATCCAGCATCGAGAATCCACCGACTCTCTGTGGTCTCGGTGTGCTCTGTGGCTTGAAGAACCGTGTAATCCGTGAAATCCTTCGGCTGCGCTCAGGACGGCGTCTGTGGCTAAGTCAATTTAGTGCTTGGATTTTTTTTCGCGCCTCTTGCCTTTGGCCGGGGGGGTGGGTATTCTGTGGACGTGTAGATCGGTAGATGTGTAGATGCGTGGATGGGTACAGGCTGGCTAATTTACTGATCTACTGGGTTACTCATTCACTCATCGGCTCGACCATTATTGAGGAGAATTACACTATGAGACAGATGGCAATGTGCAGGATGGTCCGGATTGTTGGGCTTGTTGTGTTGCTGGCGACGCCGGCGTACCTGGCGGCCGGAGCGGCAAAGAAAGACATCACGGGGGACTGGCAGATCAAGGCGGAGTACGATGGCCGGCAGATAAATTCCATTCTGTCGCTTTCCAGGGACGCCGAGGGAAAGCTCAAAGGCGAGTGGATCAGCTTCTTCGGGCTCACCGAAGTCAGCGACCTGCGATACGAGGGCAACGAGCTGAGCTTCGTGCAAACCAGTCGATTTGGCGAGCGTGAAACCAAGACGAAATTCACCGGCACGCTCCAGAAGGGCAAGCTCTCCGGAACGCTTTCGAGCGACCGGGGCGAGTACAAAGCCGAGGGTGCGCGTGTTGCCCAGATGCCCCCGCCGGTGGGCAACTGGGACATGAAGGTCAAATTGGGCGATCGCGAATTCATCGCGGTTCTATCCGTCAAGGCGGATGAGAAGGGAAAGCTCAGCGCCAACTGGAAGAGCGAAGTGGGTGAGCATGAAATTACCAACGTGAAGTTCAAGGGCGGCAAACTGACGTTCGACCGCAAGAGCAAGATTCAGGACCGGGAGTGGTCCTCCACGTTCGAGGGAACCATTAAGGGCCAGGCGCTATCCGGCGCGTTCAAGTCCGAGCAGGGCGAGATGACGGCCGAAGGAAAGCGCGTCGGCGCCGCGGTGATCGGCCGGTGGGACCTTGAGATCGCCTCGGATTCCGGCAGCAGGAAACAGTTGCTGAAGATCAATCCCGATTTGAGCGCGATGTACGGGTCAATCCCCGTCGGGAAGATCGATCTTGATAATGACAAGGTGGCGTTCAAGACGAGCACGCAGTTTGGTGATCAGAATTACGAAATGAGCTTTGCAGGCCAGGTGGATGGCAAAAAGCTTACCGGAGAGCTAACGACGTCCCGGGGCACTCGAAAGGTCACCGGGCAAAAGCGAGCTGCGACGACCGCCAAGAAGGGGGCCGAGCAGGTGACCGAGGCGACGCGTGAGCCGGACGTCATTTTTGTTCCCACGCCGCAGGAGGTCGTGGACAAGATGCTCGAGCTGGCCCAGGTCACAAAAGATGATCTGGTCTATGACTTAGGCTGCGGCGACGGCCGGATCGTAGTAACCGCGGCCAAGAAGTTCGGATGTAAGGCGATAGGCTATGACATAAACCCCGTGCGAGTTAAGGAGTCGCGGGCCAACGTGGAAAAGAATAACGTCGGCGACCTGGTTCGGATTGAGCAGAAGGACATTTTCACCCTTGACCTCAGCAAGGCCAACGTCGTCACGCTTTATCTGCTTCCGGAGCTGAACGTAAAGCTGATTCCGCAATTGGAGAAGCTCAAGCCCGGCTCGCGCATTGTCTCGCATGATTTCGACATGAAAGGCGTGAAGCCCGACAAGGTTGTTGAGGTCACCACGTCCGACCAGAACTGGAACGAGCACACGGTTTATCTCTGGACCACGCCGCTAAAGAAAGAGGACGTCAGCAACGAATAAACACAGATAGAGCGATGGGGCCGGCTCGTAGGGTGTGCAACTTGTTGCACACGCGGTGACTTCCTACCAGTCTCGCAGGACGGCGGGCGATTCGCTCACGGTATGTTCAGGGGATCGACGTCCTTGATCTTCTCAGGGTAGGCCTGGAATGAATACTTTTTCAACAGCTCTCGGCCGTACTGATCGACCAGGTTCTTGCCCCGCTCGCTGATGATTCTGTTTCTGATCTGCGGTTCCAGGTCAGGTGAATATTGTCTGGCCTGCCCCGGCGTCTTTTCCAGAATCTTGACGAGGCGCCATTGTATCCCCTGGCCATGAAAGCCTTTGAGCGGGCCCAGTATCCGCCCCGGCTCACCCGCCCACAGGTCCTTCCAGAAGAGTCCTTCGCCGGTAGGATATGTGTTGAACGGTTTGCCCGTTTTTTCGAGCGAGTACTGTTGTCTGACGGCCTCGAAATCCTTTCCGCCGTCCAGTTCGGCCTTCGCCTTTTGAGCGGCCGGGAGGTTCTCGCACCAGATCAGGTCGATCTTGAGAGTTTTGCTCGTGCCGAAAGCCTCCTGGTTCTTCTGGAAATAGGCCATGACTTCTTCGGTGGTCGGCTCGGTTACCTCCTTTTGTTTGGTGGCCTGGACCTCGCTGAGCAATCTCCTGTCTTCATAGTCTCTGACCTGCGTCACCAGCTCCTCGTTCTTATCGAGCCCCAGCGCCGTGGCCTCCCAGATCAGCAGCGGCATCCGCAGGGCCCTTTCCACCAGCTCCTCGACGGCGCCCGGGATATCGATCGCAGGCCGCCGGGGCGGGACGATATCGCAGTAAGCCTCCAGCCATTCTTTCACTGTCACTTTGCCGCCGGAGTACAGCGCCAGCACCAGGTTCGCCTCCCGGGACGCCAGCTCATTCTTAAGCTGAGAATTTTGTATCCACGCGACCTTGCGGTCTTCCTTCGGGCGATGCAGCAGTCTCTGATAGATTTCGATGGCCCTGGCGTAGTTCTGATCCAGCTTCTTAACGTGGGCCTTCGTGTATATCTGCATGTAGTACTCATCCAGCAGTTTGCCGGCCTTGGCCTGTTCGATTGCGGCTTTGGCCCGTGTTTCGTCGAGCTTCTGGTCGGCCTGCATCTTCTGCCTGATTTCATCCGCCGTTGCCGTGAGTCTGTCTCGATTCTTATCGACGTGTTTCTGGGCCAGCAGGTTTACCAGCCTTCTTTCGCTGAAGCGCTTGACGGTGCTGCTGATCAATTCGTCGTTGAGGCGGCCCTCCTTTCGGGCCTCCATAACCATGGCCTTTTCGCCGAGCATTTTCATCAGAACCGTCAGGGCATCGGGAGGCTGCTCCTGTTCGTCGTACGTCTCGCGATCGTACGGATAAAGCTCCGTCATGAGGCGTTCCCTCAGCTCATTTTTTGTAATCACATAATCGCTGATTCTCCCGACGACAATCAAGGGCTCGGCGGCCGGCTGGACGGCGGGCTGTTCCGTCGCCGTGTTCGCGGCGGTTGCCGGGGACTTAGCCTCTTGCTTTTGCGGAGGCTGTGCGGTTTGATCTGCGGCCCCGCCCAGGGCGGGTGTGCTCAGGCCGGACAGGTAAACCAGAACTGTCAATAGACACAGAGCCGTTAGCATACGTTTGATTTGAGATAACTGGGTCATCGGACTTTCCTCTGGTTCAACACGTTGACGATTTTCGCCGGACGCCAAATTCGTTTTTCGGCACACTTCACTCGAAAATGACACTTTTTACAGGTTCTATTATAGCTTTTTCGCTAAAATTGGCCAGTCCAAAATCCGGCTGAAAGATCCCCGGAGACAGTCGCGGGCTGCTGTGGCGAACAGGCCGGCCTTTATCAGGTGAATCTCCGTGAAAAACGTACAAATTCTCTTGACTTCTACAGTTGCGCGCGGTACCTAATAATATAACTGGAAGTGATGAGTGTGTGTGAACGGCGGTTGTTCCTATCGTCGAAGGAGGTGGTCCCTGCAGTATGGTGATGAATCTTTACGAACCAGGCCCAGTTTATCCACGTAGGCTCTAAGTAAGCCGGGACAGAGTCCGGCATGAATGAAAGGATTGTTGAGGGAGTGACTTTTTGGGAGGAGATAAGCTAAAAAGACAAGAAAGAGCGGGCTGTTTCTATGTGAAGTAGCCCGTTCGGCAGGTTGGTATTTCAGGCTTTTCGGCCGGCAGGGGCCGCAGCGGTGAGACTCAGAGAACTCCGGCCGGCAGAGGGCCGCAATTGAAGAAAGGGTGTACTCATGGACACAAAACAAAAAAACTCAGGAACAATTGTGCTGGGCTTGTTGACACTCGGATTGCTTGCAGGGGTGTGCGCGGCCCAGGTTGGAGAAAAAGGGCGCATTGAAGCCGCCGAGGTCAATCCGGTCAACGTCTCGGCATTGAGCAACCTGAAATTGGCGGCGCCAATAACGGGGACCGTGGTATTGAACTTCGATGACCTTCCGCCCGCGGACGTCGGCCGGATTCCTTCGGGTTACGCCGGGCTGGAGTGGGATAGTTCCGATGACGGCGACCCTAAATTCTGGGACTGGAGCTCGGAATCAATTGACCCTACGTATTCGCAGCCCCATTCAGGAGACAATTATCTTTTTAACGCCTTCGGAAGGAACGATGTCGGCTTCTCATTGCCGGCTGCGACGGACCGTTTGGTTGGCGCGTGGTTTGCCAAGACGGTCGGCAGCGGCGGAACGCCGAGTCAGGTCAGGTTCAACGGATATGACGCCGGCCATGTCCTCGTACAACAATCGGCCTGGCTGACGCTCGCGAGCACGCCACGGTATCTGGAAGCGAACTTTCCCCCGGTGGCTCGAATAGAGGTCCACCACTCAACCGTGGGCAATGCGGCCTTTAGCATGGACGATCTGACTTACGAGAGCGGGCAGGAGAGTGGCCAGGCTCCGCCGGAGCCAAACGATCCTGCGCCCGCGGATGCCGCCAAAAATGTGCTGGTGGATGTCTGCCTCTCGTGGGATGGAGGCGCGCCGGCAGCCGGCCCCGCCGTGGCTTTATCGAACGCCCCGGCGATCGTTCTTGGAGAAGAGCAGAAAAACCGCCTCGACCTGGAGAACATCGCGGGTGCTCCTGCAGAGACTGAAGATATTGTCGGCTCCGCTCTCTTGTCGGGCCTCGGCAGCGGAGACGGTGTCGGAAACTTCTATTCCGTCACGACCGATGTGCAGCTTATCGAGATCGAAAAGAGGCTGAATATTCCCGACGGGATGACCCTGCGCTACTTTGTTTACGAAAGCTCCAGCAAGACTGGAACTTACAACAAGATATTCGAAAAAGAGGTAACCGGCGCCGGCACGGGCTTGCAATGGTACAGCTCGGGCGCCGTCGCAGTGCCTCTGGTTACCGGGAAGTTCTACTTCATAGGAGTTTCCTGGCAGGGCGTGGCCAACTACTATTACGACTTTTCGGCTCCGAATACCGTGTCGTTCGGGACACAGCTTGCCGGCAGCCACAGGCCTTACCCGCCGACAAACACGAAGGCATTCTCGGACAATCAGCTCGCTTACTATCAGCGTCTGACCACCAGCGCGTCGGCACCGCCCTCGCCCGCGGCGAGCTGGGACCTCTATTTCGGCACGAATCCGGAGGAGCTGGAGCTGGTTGCGACGGATCTCGATCAGCCGACCTACTGCCCGGGCTGTCTGGATACCTGGACAAAGTACTACTGGAGAGTTACCGCCAAGAATTCTTTCGGCCAGAAAAACGGACCCATCTGGTCGTTCACGACGGTCTGCCCGGTCGATCTTAACCATGACGGCGTCGTGGACATCGACGACCTGGATATTTTCCTGGACAAGTGGTTCGAGGCAATTTCCGCTCCGTGAGCTGATTGGGATTTGATGTGAATCGGTCAAAACGGCCCCTGCATCATCCTGTCGGAAGACAGGAGCGGGGGCCTGTCTTTTTCGGATTTGGCGCTTTATGCCCCGGCTGTGTCTATTTATAATGGGCGCACCGGTGGAAAGGTTCCAATCGGTTCTTTTGTAATCGAACCTGATTCATGAGGGATATATGGCCGAGCGAACGACAAAGCGATATGCAAGTCTAAAATGGTTCTGTGTTTTTTTGCTGCTGTGCTGCTACGCACCGTGCCGGGCGGACAGAATCGTCCTCAAAGAAGGCCAGACCATCACCGGTAAGATCATTCTGGAAAAGCCGGCGCAGTTATACGTCGATATCGGCGTAACGGTCCTGACGATTCCCAAAGACAAGGTCCTCGAATACCAGTACGGCGAAAAAATCGAAGCCGAGCAGACTCGTCCCCGCGACGTCAATACCCCCGCCGCCGGCTTGCCGCCCGTCGAAGATGCGTCCGGCCGGCTGTATAAGACCGCTCAACTAAAGAAGACGACTATCGAGCAATCCGTGGACGCCGTCTCCGAGGCGGTGGTCAAAATCTCAAGCCCCGGCGGTACGGGCTCAGGTTTCTTCATCAACGAGGATGGATTCCTGATCACCAACTATCACGTAATCGAGAGAGAGACACAGATCGAAGTCACCATGTTCCGGAAAGTAAAAAGCGGCTTCGAGAAGAAGGTGTTCAAGAAGGTCAAGATCGAAGCGATCAATCCGTTCGTGGACCTGGCCCTGCTGAAGCTCGACGACCTCGAGGGCACGAAAACGCCGTTCGTCTATCTCGGCGACGTGGACCGGATCAACGCCGGCGAAGAGGTTTTTGCCATCGGCAACCCGCTCGGCCTGGAGAGGACCGTCACCAACGGCGTCATCAGCACCAGGAACAGGGCCTTCGAAGGGCTCATCTATATCCAGACCAACGCCGACATCAATCCGGGCAACTCCGGCGGCCCGCTGTTCAATCTGGCCGGCGAGGTTATCGGCGTGACGAACATGGGGTACATTTTTATGGGCGGGCTCGGCTTTGCCATACCGGTCAACTACGTCAAGCACTTCTTAGACAACCGCGACGCCTTCACCTACGACAAGGACAATCCGAACTCCGGCTACAAATACCTCCAGCCCGACCGGCGGCGCAACAAGGCCAAACCGCCGAGCACGCGGCCCGCGTCGTTCGGGCCTGCGGGCGCAGGCGTCCTGAGCCCGGTCAGCTTCTCTCCGGGCGAAGGACCTGGCGCGGTGAAGTATCGGACTTGATTGTCTGATGGTGTCCCATTTTGTAAGGCCGCACAGGTCACAGAGTTCAGGTAAGGCCGGAAAAAATACCGGACATCTTTAATGCCCTCGGGTCAAAAGCCATCGACCGGACTACGAACGCCGCTGGGCAATTAGTTATTCTTCTTTTCTTCTTTTTTCAATTGTCGTTTTTCCTTTGGATTAAGCTGGGCCTTTTTGTGTTGTTCTCTTTTGCCTTTATCTTTTTTTCCCTTATCGCCCATAACACTTCACCTTCCCTTTATTACGCTTCATCTGCCTCAGGTCACGCTTACAATGCCTTGTTGTAAATAGGCAAATAGCTGTTCTTGACTTAAAAATAGCGTTTTAGGCCCGCGAAGGCGGAGAGAACATTGAGATGTTATCGTTCCTGCCCCTTTTTCATTTCATTTAATTCCTCTATACCTGCATCAATCTCCTTAACCCTTTGCGGCATTCCGATTCTCTCAAATACTTCCCTTGCCTCTTTAAGTAATGTTGCTGCCTTTTCCAACTCATTCCTTTTCCGACAGATCGCGGCGAGATTAACATACTGATTTCCTATGATCTCTTGATATCCGATCTGATTCGCAATTTTTAGGGATATCTGACAGTTCGCCTCTGCTTCTTCTAATTCGTTGCGCAATAAACAGATAACTCCCAAGTTGCCATAGCACATAGCCAACCCAACTTTATCTCCTGATTGCTCTGAAATTTCTTTGGATTTCACAAGCATTTGCTTAGCTCTATCCAATTCACCTTGTAAACGGTACACATGTGCCAAACTCATATATTGCCTGCTGATGCCCTCAGGATGTCCGATTTTCTCCTCGATATCCAGTGATCTTAAATGTATTTTCTCAGCCTTGTCGAATTCTTTGCGTTCCGAATAGATCGATCCCAGATTTCCGTATTCTCTTGCTACCTCTTGAAAGTATCCACCTTTCTCATAGATGGCCAAAGCCATCTTGTGCATGTCTTCCGCCCTTGAAAGATCCCCTCTTGATGCGGCAAGCAATCCCAACCCCGTGTAGCTACCTGCTATTTTATGCTCCCGCCCTATATCCCTGTTAATCTCCATCTCCTTCAAATACATCGTCTCTGCTCTGTTGGGGTCACCCTTCATCTGGTAGACGGTTCCTATGTTTCCATATTGATCCGCCATTCCCGCACGGTCTTTGATTTTTTCAAAGGCTGCCAGCGACTCCAAATGCATTTGTTCCGCTTTGTTAAGTTCGCCCTTGGAACGATAAACTAATCCAAGATTTCCGTATGATCCTGCCATGCCCTCCACATCCCCAAGCAATTCATAAACAGGAAGCAAGTTCTGCAACAACTCCAACGACTCATCCAATTCACCTCTCGTCAAGCTTATTGTCGCAAGATTTCCGTACTGATTTGCGATCCCCTGATCGTTCCGACACTCCTTATGAATCAGTAACGAGTTCAAATACATCTTCTTCGCCTTGTCAAACTCGCTGCGCATATTATAGACAATTCCCAGATTGCCGTACCCAGTGGCCTGACCTTGCTTATCATTGTTTCCTTCCGCCAACTGAACAATGCGTGTGAAGACCTGTTCAGCTTCCGTAAGCTTCCCCTGCTGAAGAAATAGCAATCCTTGTTGGTTTAAGCTCGTAACGTTGTTTGGATCAAGCCTCAGCGCTTTCTCAATAGCGCCGAACGCCGTTTCTAAATCCCCTCTCAAATATGCAACAGCAGCAATCTCTTGGTTGCGCTCAACAGGTCGGTCTCTGTGAATCCCCCTGTCCCTTTCCAGAATCTCCAACAGTTTATCTGTATTTCCAGTCCTTGCTACCTCCTCAATTGTGCCTTTAGTTCCCTCGACTCCCTTCTCCTCCAGTTCCGCCACCCTGGCCATAGCTTTAGTAAGTTGCTCTCTGAGCGATCCTATCTCAACATACGAGTCCTTCAGCTTTTCAATAGGAATCATCCCCTTATCAATCACTGTATCCACTGCAGCATTGACAATCGCCTTCGTAGTTTCCTCACGTGATGGCTCGCACCCGTTCTTGATCAGCCCCACAACCACCGCAAAGAAGGCAAGCACTACGAGAGTAATCTCGATTCTCTTTGCCAACTTAGACCTCTCAGGCGCGAAATGCTTCCATATGTTAAGCACTGCGATGAGAGCAGCGAATAAAATACCGGCTATGACTCCCACCCATTTCATTAAGTATCTCCTGCCTAACAATGATTGTACAGTACGTTTGCTTCTGTATAAGAAGTTCCCGATGCTTGTTCAATACTCCCACCTGTCGCTGTATTTTGTTTTCTATCCCTCAATTGGCCCTATCCAGCAATATATGCCCACTTACTCACCGGATGCAATTATGTCTTCTACTTGCAATTTGGTTTATATCTGTCGCCTCATCTTTAGCGAGACCCCGTTGAGAGTCAAGTCTTCGGTAGGTTTGAACATAAGCGCCAGTTCGCCGTCCTTGGTCAGGAACTCTTGAGGCCTTTCATCAACATCGACTACTGCGACATCAGCCGAACTATCAACCGGTATCGTGCCCTTAATGAAGATGGTGCGACTGCTTTTCGCTGGCGCAGTATGCAGAATGAGCATAACAATCTGCTGTCCATCTCTCGATGAACAGTTTAATCGCAATAGGTCAGCAGACACGGTGATATGGCCAATCGCTGCTTCGAGGGGCAAGGCCTGCGGGTCAGTTTCTACCTCCAGGGAAGAAGCTGTTACTTTTTGACCATGAACAAGTATCTTAAGAACTACACTGTAGGCCGGAGAGTTACCGAGGTTCGTAACAGTTATTGGCGTCTGTACCTGCCATTTCCCAGAATAGAGCCTGACAGAAGTTGGGGTTACAGAAACTACTCGGCCTTTTCCAGCCTTGTGCTGCCGGTCAGTATCGATTGTGTCCAAAACTCGCTCAAGCACAGCATCGAGACCGATATTCGTGGTGACGGCAACTCTGTCAGCAAGAATGGGAGAATATTTTATTATTTCAGCTTTCGTGATCTCATGCCATATTGGGATTATTTTCTTTCCCCCACCTGCGGTCTCTATCGCAAATAGTCCATTTAGCTCGGCCTGCGGCCAGCTCTTGGAAAAGAAATGGTGACTAAGCACAACTATACCAAAACGCGAATCAGCAAGACCTTTATCGATGCTCTCTCGAAGTGAATCCCCAAGCTTAAGGGAGAATTCGTCGTACCAGACAATCAGACCCGAGGATCGAAGACCTTCAGCCAAGGGGCGTGCTATTTGCCCTTTGTCCTCGCTCGCGTGACATACAAAAACGTCGTGCATCGCCAATCCCATAAGCCTAACAAATATTATACAATCTGTATAAAAAGGGAAACACAGACATCTTTTTTCTGTATAACAAGTTCCCGTTGCTTGTTCAATGCTCTCGCCCCAATCTCTTGCGTGGCTCTGATCGGTTGGCGGTTCCTCGATGATTCAACGGAGCTTCAGCTTAGGTAATCACGGTTGATACGCCAGCCTACGTAAACTCCGACAATGCTGCCGAGGCTGCTAACTAAAAAGCCGGTCATGAATCCAAACCTGGCTCCTATCCACCATCCAATCCAGCCAAAGACCGTCATGCCAATGAAGATACAGAGCCTGTTCATATCTTATCCGACTCGAATTATGGCCAACGATAATTATACAGTTTTATACGCCGTGGCGGAATTCACCGGAACCCAGACCCTCTGGTTTGGAGTCCTGTCCCTTTGTTTTCGATGCCTGCGGTGTTTTCTCAATGGCGTGGAAACCTATCCGCCGGCATTTGGTACACCGTCCGATTGTGAAGTTCATCCACGAGCGAGCGGCAAGACGGATTCCGTATTTGCCCCACGGCTCCGTGAAACCGCATCTCGTGCAACGCACCTGCCATCCAGGAGCTCTTTCTTCTGGGTTCATTCTGTCCTCTCCGAACAATGATTATACAGCCTGTATGAAGACCGGAAACCTTGTCCCCGCATGCCTCTGGCGGGGAACAGACTGTTCCTTTCTGTATAAGAAGTTCCCGATGCTTGCTCAATACTCGTCAGCGATATGATAACACTTCAGAAGACCAGGTCAAACGCGAACCTCTTTCTTTGCCGGTCCGTCGCCCCTGAAGGGTCGCCGGATTTTCTTCGAGAGCAGGACTTATCGTTACCAACTTTCGCTTGAAATCCAGTAAGTTGGGGTACGTCAAAGAAGTGATAATCAACTGCGAAAATTCGTGTTTTCGGTGCTTTTGTGGGCGATAAACGTTCCAAAAGCAGCCGGAAAGATTGAATTCCTGGGGGGATTTGATATTCTATCTGCAAAAGAGGCCCGCCTTACGCCTGGCGGGCAAGCTCGGCGGCGTAGCTGAGCGACAACATAAATCTTAGATTAAGCAAAGGTACTGCAATGAAACACGCTATACGAACAATGCAATCGCCTGCCTTCTCTGTTCTGTTATTTGTTTGTGCTCTTGCGCTGTCGTTCCTGCCGGTTTCGCTCAGCGCGGCGGAGCTTCCCAAGACGGCCAAGCTCGTTCCGCCTGAAACCATCGTGATGGTGAATATCGACAATTTCAGTCAGCTCAGAACGCAGTTTGAGAAAACCTGCCTTTACAAGCTCTACACAGACCCTGCGATGAAGCCTTTTGTCGATGACGTTAAGGCGAAATGGCAGGAGATGAAGCAGAAGTCGGAGAACGAGTTGTTTCGAATCATTGCCGACGCCAACGTGTGGCCCAAGGGCCGGGCGGCTATTGCCTTAGTGCTCGACGAGCGGGCGAAAGACGCCAATGAGCCTCCGGTTGTGTTTATTACCCAGTGGGGTGACAACATCGACAAAGTAAAAGACGCGGTGAACAAGATCGTCGAAAAGGCGGTGGAAAAAGGCGCCCGCCGCGAAGCGGAGGATTACCGCGGCGTCAATACCATCCGCATCACACAAGAGCCATCCAAGGGCCTGAGCTACTGTTTCATAGACGACTGCCTGATCGGGTCGATGAGTCCCGACGTTCTGAAATTCGTCATTGCCCAGGTCAAGGGGGCCGGCAGCCCGACGCTTGGCGACGACGGTGATTACAACACTGCCCTGGGTGCGATTGGTCCGGCCGCCGAGGGACAGATCAACTTCTATGTGAACATAAAGCAGATTATCAAAGCCGCACTGGCCGAGGATACGGAAGGGCAGGCCAAGACCTTTATAAACAACCTGGGCCTGGCCAACGTTACGTCTTTCGGCGGCTCGGTGGACGTCGGCCGGGGCCCCGGCGGGGAAACCTCCGGCAAGGCGTTCCTCAAGATCGACGGCGATAAGAAAGGCGTCTGCAAAATGCTCGAGGTCGAGTCGGCCGCCCTGCGAATGCCGCAATTCATTTCGGCCTCCTGTTCCTCGGTGTCCGTTTTCAATTTGAATATCAAGAAGGCCTACGCCGAGCTCGGCGCGATTCTCAATAACTTTTCGCCGCAGATGGCCGCGATGCTGTACATGCCGCTGTTACCGCCCGGCCCGCAGGGTGAGCCGGCGCTCCAGTTGAAAGCCGATCTCATCGATCATCTCGGCTCACAGATCGTTCTTGTCCAGAGCATTAAGAAGCCGCCCTCCGGCGTCGCCGCGTCGGCGGAGCCCCAAACGCTCGTGGCCATCGCCATCGACAATCGAAATGCTCTTGAAAAATCGCTGTCAACTCTGCACGACAAGCTAATAGCTTCCGGCAATCCCGACGCCAAACGGCAGCTTCTCGGCCACACGATCTATTCCGTTGACGTATCGGGTTTCCTGCCGTTTTTAGGCGCGGGCCAGAGAACGCCGATGCAGGCGCTGCCCGGGCCGGACGCGGGCATTCCCAAAGCCCCTCCTGCAGCTTTTACCGTTACGGACACGCACCTGATTCTGGGCGGCGAGCCCGCTGTCGAGCAGGCTATTCGCGCGCTGGGCGGTCCGTCATCCCCGGGGGGTGCCGGAGCCGAATCCATCGACTCGGCCAAATGGTTTGCCAAAGCCAAATCGAGCATTCCGTCGGTGGTAGGGCTGGCCGGCCTGCAGGACAACGCTGCTTCGGGCGAATTCTTCTGGTCCACGGTGCGGCAGATGAAGAAGAAGGGCGAAGGCGGCAAGCCGGGCGGCGAAATCGGAATGAGCGTCAACTCCGATACGCTTGTTCCGCAGATGATTCTTTCGCAGGCGGGTGTTGATGTATTTGACTTCGGTCTGCTGCCTGAATTCGGGGCCGTCCGCAAGTATTTCGGCGTGTCCTCCTCGTATGGTATCAGCCGGCCGGACGGGTTCTTCTTCGAATTCAAATATCTGAATCCGGATTGAAGATATTGACGGTTAAGTGACTGGCGAATGATCGCTGCGCTGCGCGCCTACACAAAACAGAATGTCGAATATCGAATTAAAAATCTTGAATGTCGAAGTATGGGCGTGGCGTGCTCTTCGTTCGGTGTTCGTTATTCGATATTGGTTATTTGTTATTCTCTGTTTCTTTGCGGCTTTGTGTGTGCCGATGGTCTGCTCCGGGGCGGAGTTGTTCTCGTCGCCGCAGCAGAAGGATGCGTTCCTCAAGGCGCTGGCCGAGCAGGATGAGCGATACGACCCGGCTGAGCGAATGATCCGCCGGCCCTTTTCGTCGCCGGGCTATCACACCGCGTTGAAAGGCGGCGACGTCCACCCGACTCGCGATTCGCTCAGCTACGCCGTCGCTCTGCTCGATTCCGGCCGGGCCGATTCGCTCGAACGCGCCGAACAAATCCTTCGCCGGGTCATCGCCCTGCAGGACCAGGATCCGAATAGCCGGACCTACGGAATCTGGTCGTGGTTCATGGATGAGCCGCTCGATAAGATGTCGCCGCCCGACTGGAACTGGGCCGATTTCTGCGGCACGCAACTGCTCCAGGTCGCGATCGACCACGCGGACCGCCTGCCCGCCGATTTGCAGCAGCAGGTCAGAGAATCCATCCTGCACGCCGGCCGCGCCATCAAGCGGCGAAACGTCGGCCCAGGCTACACGAACATCGCCGTGATGGGCGCGTACGTGACACTCGTTGCCGGCGAGCTTTTCGGCGACGCGGAGTTAGCCGAGTACGGCAAGGCCCGGCTCAAACGATTCTACGATTACACGTTCGAGCAAAGCTCGTTCAGCGAGTATAACAGTCCGACCTACAGCATCGTCGCGATCAAGGAGCTCTCTCGCATGCTCCGCCACGTCAAGGACGCCGAATCGCAAAAGCTCCTTCGTGAATTGAATCGCTTCGCCTGGCGCCACGTCGCGCGTCACTTCCATCCGCCGAGCCGCCAGTGGGCGGGCCCTCACAGCCGGTGCTATACGACACTGCTGGGCGACGGCACGCTGGCTTTTATTCAGCAGGCCGCGAACGGCAGTGTCCGTTTCCTGCCCGAAGGCGAAGCTCTCGAAAGCCTTGATGAGCACAGGATTCGCCCTGAGTGTCCCGAAGAGCTATTGCGTTACTTCACCGAGCTGTCCGAGCCGCGCCTGGAGGTTGAGACGTTCGCCAGAAATTCAGCAGACCAGCACGACATCATCGGCACGACGTACCTGCATCCGGATTTCACATTAGGCTCGGTCAACGTCGGCGACCTGTGGAATCAGAGACGTCCGCTGCTGGCTTACTGGAAGACCGAGGCCGGCGTTGTGGCGATGCGACTCCGCTGCCTGCACGATGGTTACGATTACTCCTCGGCCAGCATCTTTACCGTCCAGGACAAAGGTGACATTCTCGGCGCCGTCGTTTTCGCCACCGACCGCGGCGATACGCACATCTCGCTGGACCGCATCAAAGAGGCCACCATCAAAGCTAAAGACCTCCGCGTCCGTCTCGAATTCGAAGGGGCCGTCGCACGGATGCAACTGCCGCTGACCTCCTCCGGCCGGATAGGCATCAACTTCGAAATAGCGCACGCCGTCTTCGACGACTACCCGGTGAAAATGGAGGTCGGCCGCGATGACAACACCGCCCGGCGGGACGTTGTTTTGTATCACGGCCCGGAGAAAGACATTAACTTCGCCGAAATGGCCGAAGCCGTCGTCATCTTCACCCTGTCGCTTTCCACCCGCCCGGGTTCCACGCCGGACAATCAGTTGTCCGTAACCACTGATCAATCGACGGTGGTCGCCAATTGGTCCCGGCCGGGCAGCCCTACTATGTCTTTGACCGTCCCGGCCAAGCCGCTTCCCACCGGCCGGCAAAAAGCCGCCGCTTCTGCCAAATTCGGCTCCACAAATCCGTGGAAGACCTCGGCGGAATCCCGCCTGGAAATGCAATAATCTAAGTAGGGGCGGCCCCATGTGGCCGCCCAGGACATCGGCGACGAGCATCGAGCATTTGGTATCTAATTTATTCGATTTTTTCTCGACGCCCGACATGAGGGCATGTACAATCACGCGGTTCTTCGGATTTGATTAACCCCGTGGGAGGTTACTGTTGTAAATGAGTACTGTAAAAGGGCTGCTTAAAAAGAAGCTGACGGGGGAGAACTACAGCCGGCTCATGGCTGTTGATAATGTGAAAATACACAGATTTGTGGCCGACGCCATAGAGCTAACCGGGCCGGAGACGGTATTTGTCTGCACAGATTCCCAGGAAGACGTCCAATACGTCCACCAGATGGCGGTCGAAAACAGGGAAGAGCTCCCGCTTGAAACGCCGGGACATACCTATCACTTCGACGGGCCTGACGATCAGGGCCGCGACAGAGAAATAACCAAGTACATGGTGCCCAAAAGCGAAACGCTGAGCAAGGCGCTGAATCAGATAGAGAGGGAAGAAGGGCTTGCGGAGATACGCGGCCTGCTCAAGGACTCCATGAAGGGCAGTACCATGATCCTGCGGTTCCTCTCGTTGGGACCGGCCGGCTCGGTATTCAGCATTCCATGCGTGCAGGCGACGGATTCATGGTACGTCGCGCACAGCGAGGACCTGCTCTACCGAAGGGCGTATGAGCAGTTCTGCAAAATAGGCAAGAAGCAGAACGTTTTTTGTTTTCTGCACTCGGCAGGTGAATTGAACGAAAACATGGTCAGCGTGAACGTGGCGAACAAACGTGTCTATATGGATTACACAAAGGACACGATTTACAGCGTCAATACGCAGTACGGCGGCAACACGATGGGGCTCAAGAAACTGGCCCTGAGGCTTGCCATTCGCAAGGCGGATCGGGAGGGCTGGCTGGCTGAGCACATGTTCATCTCCGGCGTTCACGGCCCCGGCGGACGCAAGACGTACCTGGCCGGCGCCTTTCCCAGCGCCTGCGGCAAGACCTCGACGGCCATGCTGCCCGGCGAGACCATCATGGGTGATGACATTGCGTACTTCAGGAGGATCAACGGCGAGTTTCGGGCCGTCAACGCCGAATCGGGAATCTTCGGAATCATCCAGAACGTCACGGCCAAGGATGACCCCGCGATATGGGACGTGCTGAACAAGCCCGGCGAGGTCATTTTCGGCAATATTCTCGTCGCCGACAAGAAACCGTACTGGCTGGGCATGGGAGCGCAGACGCCGGATAAAGGCGTGAACTTCTGCGGCGAATGGTTCAAAGGAAAGAAAGACGCCAAAGGCAATGATATCCCGCTGGCTCATAAGAATGCGCGATATACCGTGACGTTGAAGGCCCTGGCAAACTGCGACCCTGAGCTGGACAACCCTCAAGGCGTCGTTCTGGGCGGGGTCATGTATGGCGGCCGCGACGGCAAGGCCTCCGTGCCCGTCCAGCAGAGCTTTGACTGGGCACACGGCATCGTTCTGTACGGCGCTTCGCTCGAGACCGAGACCACCTTTGCGATCATCGGCAAGGAAGGCGTCATGGAAATTAACCTGATGAGCATTCAGGACTTCCTGGCGGTTCCTCTGGGCAAGTATATTCAGAACAATATCGATTTTGTCCGGGGGATCAGGAAACCGCCTCTGGTTTTTGGGGTGAACTACTTCCTGAAAGATAAAGAAGGCAAATTCGTCAACGGGATGCGAGATAAGCACGTCTGGGTGAAATGGATGGAATTGCGCGTCCATGGCGACGCGGATGCCATCACCTGCCCGACGGGTCAGATTCCCTGTTATGACGATCTGGTGAAGCTGTTCAAAGAGGTTCTCGGCAAGAGCTACACCAAAGAAGACTACATCAAGCAGTTCACGATCCGGGTCCCGGAGAATCTGGCCAAGATTGAACGCGTCCAGAAGTACCACGGGGACAACGTGCCGAACAACCCGCAGATTGTTTACGATACGCTGGAGGCGACACGTAAGCGCCTGAGCGAAGCCCGTGACCAATACGGCGATTACATCTCGCCTTTTGATTTGGCAGGCTAAAACCGAATGAAGAAGAAGACGATTCGCACCGGCATCGTCGGCGCCGGCTTCGCCGCGACCTTTCATTTCGAGTGCCTGACGAAGATTCACGGCACCAACGTCGAGGTCAAGGGCGTCTTCGCCACCGACACCGAGCAGGCGGCGGCCTACGCCGAAAAACGAGGGATTCGGGCGTACAAGAGCCTGGAGAAACTGCTCGATGAAGTGGACGTCCTGCACGTTTGTACGCCGCCGGTCGCCCACGAGCCGGTTGCGGTCGCGGCGCTCGAACGGGACAAATTCGCCATCGTGGAAAAACCGCTCACGGGGTACTTCGGCGACGGCTCCGATGATTTCAACGGGGATACCTTTGCCAAGACCGACGCGCTCGATCACGCTTTGGCCAGCGTTAAACGAATGTTGGCCGCCGAGAAGAAGAGCAAGGGCAAAATTCTCTACGCGGAGAACTGGGTCTACGCCCCTGCAATTCAGAAGGAGCGGGAGATTATCGAGAAAACCGGCGCCCAAATCCTCTGGATGCACGGCGAAGAAGCCCACAGCGGCTCCCACGCGGCGACGTACGCCTACTGGAAGTTCTCCGGCGGCGGCGTCATGATCGGCAAGGGCTGTCACCCACTGACCGCAGCGCTCTATCTTAAACGCGTCGAAGGCAACGCCAGGAACAACAGGCCGATTCGGCCTAAATCTGTCTCGGCACGAACGCATGCGATTACCCGCTTAGAGGGCTTCGAGGACAAAGGACACATCCGCTGCGACTACCATGACATCGATGACTTTTCCCTCATGCACGTGGTCTTCGAGGATGGAACGGTTGCGGACATCTTCGCCTCCGATATTATCCTTGGCGGTATCCACAACTGGCTTGAGGTCGCCGCCAACAATCACCGGACTATCTGCAACATCAATCCCAATACCGCGATGAAGACGTATAATCCGCTCGACGCATACTTCAAGGACATCTACGTCGTGGAAAAGACCGGGACCAAGCAGGGCTGGTCGAATCCCTCGCCGGACGAGGACTGGTTCACGGGATATCCGCAGGAGATGGAGGCCTTCTATCGAACGATCGCGTACGGAGACGCATTGGAGACCCCCAGCGATCTGGCGGCCGACTGCATCTCGACGATCTACAGCGCGTATGTCTCGGCAGAAAAAAAGGGGACCGAAGTCCCCATTAAAACCTTCTGACAGGGAGAATAAGACATGGTTGAGATGGCAGCAGGAACAACGATAGGTTCGGGCACAGGGCCCTGGTGGAAGGAGGTGAGCCGGTATCACTTGCTGGTCGTGATCATTGCCTCGTGTGGCTGGCTGTTCGATTGCATGGACCAGCGCATCTTCATCCTGTCCCGCGAGCCGGCCCTGCGGGAGGTGCTCGACACCGTCCCCTACACCCAAGCGGTCGAGGCCGCCCGCGAAGCCGCCGAGGTCGCCCGTGTCGCCCGCGCCCGCGCGGATGCCGCTGCTTCTGCCGGCGCTGCTGACGCTGCTGACGCTGCTGACGCCGAAGGGGCCGCCCAGGCCGCCGAAGCCGACGCGGTCAAAGCCGCCGCCGTCGCCGACGGCATCGTGAAATCGTGGGGCGGCTGGGCTACTGCGGTGATGATGATCGCCTGGGCTACCGGCGGCATCATCTTCGGCATGATGAGCGACCGGTGGGGCCGGGTCAAGACAATGGTCGTGACGCTGTTGGTCTATTCCGGGTTCACAGGTCTGTCGGGCATAGCCCACAGCGGCTACGAGTTCCTGATCTACCGTTTCCTGGTCGGCCTGGGCGTCGGCGGGATGTTTGGAGCGGCCACCACGCTGGTGGCGGAGAGTGTCCCCGGCCGACTTCGCGCGATTGCCTTGGGTTCGCTCCAGACGTTGTCGGCCTGCGGCAACATCATCGGCTCGCTGCTGACCACGCAAATTCGGCCGGGCCAGGCGAACTTCTGGCATGACATGTCCGGCTGGCGGATCATGTTCTTTATCGGAGTTCTTCCGGCGCTTCTCGTCGTGCCCATGATCTTCGTCTTGCGCGAGCCGGAACGTTGGAAAGAGGCCAAGCGCAGGGCCGCCCAAGGCCTGGATAAAGACAAACGCTTCGGCTCGATTCCCGACCTGCTGCGTCACCCGGTCTGGCGGCGGAACCTGCTTGTCGGAGTATGCCTGGGATTGGCCGGCATGGCGGGGCTGTGGGGCATCGGCTTCTTCTCCCCGGAGCTTATCTCCACCGCACTGAAAGGAGAGCCGCAGCACGTCATCGACCTCGTTCGTGGCTATGGCACAGCCTTGCAGGATGTAGGGGCCTTCCTGGGGATGATGACCTTTACCATTGTGGCCACGTGCGTGGGTCGGCGCCTGGCGTTTGGCGGCGCCTTCACTCTCTGCTTAGTCGTGACTATCTTCGTCTTCAATAGCCTGCGATCCGGCTCCGATGCCTACTGGATGCTGCCCATGATGGGCTTTGCCCATCTGTCGGTGTTCGCCGGCTACTCGATTTACTTCCCGGAGATCTTCCCGACGCGGCTGCGGGGCACGGGCGTGGGCTTCTGCTACAACACGGTGCGCTATTTGGCCGCCGGCTTCCCGCCGATGCTGATGCTTCTGAATCAGCAACTGATGGAGCACGGCGTCAACGACCCCTTCCGCAAGGCGGCGACCGTGCTGTCATTCATCTTCGCACTCGGCCTGTTCGCCCTCATCTGGGCGCCCGAGACCAAGGGCCGGCCTTTGCCCGAGGATTAGGCTTTCGATACCGATACGAATACGCGAATGCGAAAGGGACAGGTGTGCGTGGAATTCTCACCTTCGGTATATGAACACGCCGCCAGGGTCATCGGCAAAAGCCCCTGGCAGGTGTCACGCGATGCCCGGCTGCTGTCCCAGGGCAACATAGAAGCGTTTCGTCTCTATAGACACCGGCCGGTTGTCGTCGGCATAGACATCTATAACCTCGAAGCCGAGGCCTATGGCGCGCCCGTTGAAAGACCGGCTGGTAACGGAATTCCTGCGATCTCCAGACATCCTTATTCAACCGCAGGAGAATTGGCAAATCTGGAACCGCTGAATCCGAAAACAGACGGCCGGATTCCCATGATAATAGAAGCGGCCAAACGCGTCGCCCGTGAGTATCCGGAGGCGGACGTAAGAGTACCCTTAGCCGGCCCTTTTTCGATAGCCGCTAACTTAATGGGATTTGAGAACCTGCTTTGTGAGGCGTTGAGCGACCCCGATTCGGTCATCGAAGCGCTGCATCACCTCGTGGCCGGTCAAGTCGGGCTTTGCAGAGAAATTGTCTGCAACGGTTTGGATATCGCTTTTTTCGAATCGGCGGCGGCGCCGCCTTTATTGTCGCCGGCCCAGTTCAGGCAAATCGAGCTGCCGGCTCTAAAAGAGATAATGGAACGTACCGGCGCCGTCGTTGGTCATCCGGTGCCCTGCATCATCGGCGGCAATACCGCCCCGATCCTCGATGCGATACTGGAGACGGGAACCGGCTACGTTTGTTGTCCGGCGGAAACCGACCAGCAATTGTTCATGGAAAAGATGAAGGCGCATCCTGAGGTGATGGTCCGAATCAACATGGACCCGCGAGGCATTACATCGGGGAACCGCGCGGACGTTGAGAAGGAAGTTGACAGAGTTCTGGCCCTGGCGGAGGATAGGCAAAAAGTCTGCATCGGCACGGGCTGCCTGCCGTTTGAAGCGAATCCCGAAGTGGTTTTGTACGCAAAAGAATACATCTTATCCAGGAGCGTTCAGCCAGGCGTCTAAGCAGGACAATAAATATGGCGCCCAACAAAGTACAGCAAGACTCAGCGATTTGTTTGAAAAGTCGGCAGCATGACGGGTGAGCAATGGGAAAAACTGTTGGCTGTCATTAACGGTGAGGTGTTTGAGCCGATGCCGGTGGGATTCATTGTCGACAGCCCCTGGCTGCCCGGCTGGGCCGGGATGTCCACGCTCGATTATTTCACGAGTGAGCCGATGTGGTTCCAGGCCAATCTGAAGGCTGTCAAACAGTTCCCGGATGTGATGTTCCTGCCGGGCTTCTGGTCGGAATTCGGTATGTGCACCGAGCCTTCGGCCTTCGGGGCCAAATGCTCCTGGCAGGAAAATGAACTGCCTTACGCCGAGAAAATTATCGCCGACGTTCAGTCGGCCGCTTCGCTGGCCAAACCCAATCCGAAGAAGGACGGCCTGCTGCCTTTTGTCCTCAATCGGCTCAGGCACTGCCAGGGCCAAATCGAGCGGGAAGGGCACAGCATCAAATTCGCCGTCTCACGTGGGCCGCTGAACGTCGCATCATTTCTTCTGGGAACTACGGAATTCCTGATGGCCATCCGTACCGACCCCGACGAAACACACAAGCTGCTTGGCACTGTGACGGACTTTATCATCGACTGGCTCGAATTGCAGAGGCGGACTTTCCATTCCATAGACGGCATATTTATCCTCGACGATATAGTGGGATTCTTAGGCGAGCAGGATTTCACCGGGACGGCCATGCCCTATCTGTCGCGGATTTTCCATGCGTTCGATACCAGCGTGAAGTTCTTTCACAACGATGCGCCCGGCCTGGTGTGTGCCCCATACCTTGGTGAGATCGGCGTGAACCTTTTCAACTTCAGCTTTCAGCACACACTGAGCGAAATGAAGCAGCTTACGGGAAACGTCGTCACGCTGCTCGGAAACATTCCCACGCGGGACGTCCTGGCCGCGGGCACGCCCGACGACGTTCAAGCCAGCGTCAAAGCGTCAATGGGGTCCGTCTGCGACAAGAGCCGGATTATCCTCTCGTGCGGCGGCGGCGTGCCGCCCGATGTCTCGACGCAAAACATCGAGGCCTTTCTTGTGGCGGCCCGGCAGATCTAAAGTGCCGGCGCCACCTTCAAGGGCAGGCTCTTGCAGAGGTTCTTGATAATGTTCTGCGCTCTCTTGGCCTCCTGGGGCGACAAAGGCTGACCGGCTGTCCCATCCGATTCCGGGCCCATCAGGCCGCCCAGAAGCTCGTTCTCCGGCGCCTTGCGTGAGCCACCGAACATGCCCGACAAAGGCCCTTCGCCCCTGCCCGAGCCGTTGGCCAGCCAGAGGATACTGCCGTCCTCGACGTCGATCATCGTGGCCGTGATGGTTATTTCGTCGGCGAAGTGCGGGATGTTGATCGTCAGAACCGCCGGGACTTTCAGCGCCCGTCCGGCCTCCACGGCCGCTTCGTTCGTCGTCAGGTCCTTAAACCCGGCGTTCGGATCGGCACCGGCGGCTTCCCGTTCGGCCAGCAACGCACGCACCTGGGGCCGGCCAAGCGGAGCATAGCCCTGCTCCAGCAGCTCGATCGCAAAGAATTCGGCAATCTGGTCCTTGGCCGTCTCACTTTTGAGCGTCCCTTGAACCGCCATGATCGCCACCTTATTCACACCGCTGAAATCATAACCGATACGGGACGAGCTTTTCTGGGATGAGCGGCAGCCGCCGATAAGCAGAGCACCCATCGCCAGCACATAAAAAACGGTTTTCATAGTCTATGTCTCCCACAGAACAATTTGAATCATGAACCAAGCCTACCTATTTTAACACAGAGGCTGAAAAACGCCAAATCAAATATTTTACATCGGGTTATAGCAGGCCTCTTCGCATCCGGGCTGCTTCCGGGGCCGGTTCGGCCATTTCATCGCGTCAAACATGAATTCGCTGGCCTGACGTATCATCACCGCCGGCATGCAAGGGCACATTTCGAGCGAACCAACCACGTCGTTGTCGTGTTTGCTCAGCGCTTCGAGCAGATAATCCCAGTCTTCCAGAGGCGCACCGCCCCGCAGGCCCGGCGGCTCGTGGTCGTCCACCTGCCCATAATTGTCGGTCAGGTGCAGATGCGTCACGCGGGGACCCAGTTCGTCCACGTACTGTCTGAAGGAATACTCGCTGTCCAAATGGGCATATCCGGTGTCGAGGCAATACCAAATGGACTCAAACCTCCTGCCGGCCTGTTTCAGCAAGGCCAGCCGGCCGGTCTCGAGACACAGTTTCACGTCCTGCTGCTCGGCTATCTCCACCACCTCAGCGGCAAAGCCGCACCCGTTCAGTTCCGGCTCATCTGGAATCCCAAGGCTCTGCAAATCGGTCACGATGTTTGCGTTCAGCAGCTTGGCGCACTTGATCTGCTCGGCCCACTGATCCAGGGTCGGGCCGTCATAGCGCGAACGCATCGACACTAACATGCCCTCGGTGGCCGCCGCTAAGCGGGGCCAGTTATGCCTCTGATAACGGCATTCACGTTGGCCTTTGATCGTGGGCCACAGCTCTACGCCGAAACCCAGCGACTGAAGGAACTGGCACTCCTGCTCAAAGCTCAACGGGTGCTCCCGTCCCCAAAATACCATAGTTGAAACAACGTACCTGATTCGCATTACACCATCTCCGTACTCGATATTCGTGCTGCGGACTGCGTGCTGCGTCTTGGAACGCGGTACGCCGAACGCTGAACGCCGACCGATAACTCTGTCCTTCTTACACTGCACAGATTTCTCTAATATCGTTCAAAAGCGACCACGAATTGAAGAGTTTGTCGAAAACTCGTTCATTTTTCCCCTTTTCAGGGCTTTCTTTGAGGAAAATCCCGAAGCTCGCAGCTCGATACCGGATGCCCGATACTCGACGCCAGATTCTCACTGCGGAGGGCATAGAGGCTCAGTTGAAATCAGAAATCTCTGTGGACTCCGCATCCTCGGCGGTAAATCGAGAATCCAGAATCGTAGCATTGGCGGAAAAATCGTGTTTTCGCCGGAATTTTCGTTACCGGACTTCAAATTAGCGCCTTTAGTAGTTAGAGTAGAAGACTGGTGTAGAACCATTGGCAGAAAGGAGACATATCATGTTTGCAATAGAATCTCGTTCCGCGTTCCGCGTTCCGCGTTCCGCGTTCCGCGTCGCAGAACTCAGAACGCAGCACTCAGAACGGCAGGGAATGGGTATTCTGGCGCTCATTTCAGTCTTGATTCTGCTTTGCGGACCTGTCTTGGGTGGTAAAACTGAGCGAAAAAGTTCGAGTTCAGGCGGCGGCAGTTCGGCAAGCCGGCCCGCCCCTGCGGGCCAGGCTGCAAGGCCTGCGCCGGCCCCGGCGCCTGCTCCCAGAGTCAGTGCGCCTCCAAGCGTCAGCCGTGCCCCGGCCAGTCCGCCGTCCATCGGGCGAAGCAGTTCGCCATCCGTCGGACGGACAAGTCCCGCTCCGATGAGCCGGATGCCCAGCAGCCCTTCGATATCGCCGAGAGTGGTAAGTCCGCCAAGCCAATCGCGGTCTATACAGGCCCCAACCAGCTCCAACAGAACCGTGAGCCCGGGGATCTCGAACCAATCGCGACCAGGCACGCCCGCACCCACATGGAGCTTCAGTAATTCCGGGAGTTCATCGAGGAGCATAACATCCAGCCCGACTACAACTTCTCGGGCGCCGACCTCGTCGAGTATTCAACCACCATCCTCTAACCGTGTCGGGGGCGTCCCGCCCTCGAATCGCGGGCAAGATGTCCGCGACACCAGGTCCGGCCTCAGCGCCGGCAGCCAGGCGGGAAACACAAACTCAAGCGGCCGGATAAGTTCCGATCTGACCTCGCGGATTGGCAGCCCGATTACGACCAGGTCGGACAGGTCGGACAAGTCCGACCATTCGACGATTGGAGTTCCTGCGACGACAAGGCCGTCTGCTCCCACGGCAGCGCAGTCCGGCATGGCCGGCAGCGGCCATGCCGGAGCTGTAGGGGCCACCCCGCGTGGTGGCCCTGGGCAGGCACACGGGCCTGCCCCTACGGAAAGGGTGAGTCGGACGATCCCGAGCGAGGCAAGATCACGGATTGGCGGTCTGATTGGCAATAGAACGCCAAGTGACTCGACTCCAGCCGGCTCACGCGACACCGCACGTCCGGATTCCCAGACACGCAGTTCAGATCTGCGTTCTCGCGTCTCCAAGAACGAGCAGCAAGCCGGCAGCCCTTCGGCGGTGAGCTCAGGGCCGAACAGCGACCAGTCGCGTTCCCGCATCGGCGACTTTATTACCAAGAGAACGCCGTCGGTTTCGACCTCGGTAAGGCAACAGGCGGAAAGCCGGCGCTTGCCGAGAGAGGAGTCCAGCTCGCGTACTGACAGCCTGCTCGGGGAGAGAAGGGCGTCCCTCGGTGAGCGTCCTGCTGGCGGGACAGACAGGTCCTCCCGGACAGACAGCCAATCCACGGTCGAGCGTCGTGACACAAGGACATCCGAATCCGGCCGGGATGTGGGGACCCGCGAGCCTCGCACAAAAATAGAAAGCAGCCGGGAGCAAAAGCAAACGGATACGAGAGTTACCGACGGCACCCGTGCTGCTGCCGGTCCTGATGGATCAAGGCTGAAAAAGGTGGTCCAGGAAACGCGGACAACCGGCATAAGAGGCGGTGAAACGACTGCCGAGCGCGTCCAGAGAATGGACGGCACCCGAATTCATCGCTATACGGCCGTCACTCCTTCTTACGTGACGTACTATGACCAGCCGCACCTGATCAGCCATGCGTATCACTACGACTACGCATACAGAGACTTTCATGGCCTGCTGTGCACCCGGCTCGTCTGGCCGAGTTATTATGTCCCAGTGTACTACAGTTACGGCCCGTCGTTCACGTTCCGGTACGTGTATCCTTACTACCACCGCAAGTATATCTTCATCAGCTTGGGCGGCTACTGGCCGTTCGACTATTACTACACTCGATACTACTGGTATGGATGCCACCCCTATTACTGGTACGGCTACTACCCCGTTGCCCAGGAGGTGCAGGGCGATACATACAACTACTACACCTATAATTACTACACTGGCGACGAAGCCGCCCAGAGCCAGGTCGCGGACCCGGCGCTCTTCGAGAAGCTGGGCCAGCAGCAAGCAAAGCCCGCCGAGACGACGCTGGCAGACATGTATTTCGAGGAAGGGGTCAAGGCGTTTGAGGTTGGCGAATATAACACGGCCGTTCAGAAGTTCACGCAGGCGATGGAGCTGGCGCCGGAGGACATGATTCTTCCATTCGCCCGAAGCCAGGCGCTGCTGGCCGCCGGGCAGTACTCGCAGGCCGCGGCGGTCCTTCGCGAGGGCCTGGCCAAGGTCAGCCCGGATAAGGAAGGGGTATTCTATCCTCGCGGCCTCTATGCGAACGAGGAAACGCTTCTGGACCAGATCGAGCTTCTGGCCAAGCAGGCGGAATCCTATAACTTCGACGCAGACCTGCAATTGCTGCTGGGCTATCAGTTGCTCGGTATCGGCGAGACCGATAAGGCGCTGGAGCCTCTGATGCATGCCGGCAAAGATTTGGTCAACGCCGACGCATCGAAGGTGCTGCTTAAGCTGGCGGAAAAGATCAAGATACCGAGCGCTGAAGCGCAGCCGAAAGACAAACCGAAGACTGACGAACCGGCACTAACACCGGCACCGACACCGGTTCCGGTACCAGCTCCGGCTCCGGTTCCATCCGGGCAAAGCCCCGCTGCGCCGGCACACAGCCACCCAGCCAGTCAAGCAATTATCACAGAGCGCTCCGCGAGGCTCACGAAAACGCTATTCCTGACAAGTTTTTGTGCCCTGGCGACAGGCGCCGGCATCCATCATTTCGCTCATTGCTGACAATTCGTGCCGTGCGCTGCATCCGTGGCGAGGCCGTGTGGTGAGGGCGTCCCGCCCTTGAATCGAACACAAGGCCAGGATGGCCTCGCAACGCCTTGTGTCCCGCTGGCATCTTGCCGGCGGTAGAGAACAAGGGCAATCCGGCAGGCGTGCCGGATCGCCACGGCGTCCGGAGGTCAGAACGATGAAATCTCTCACGTACCTATCGCTGCTTCTGATGATGATGGCTCCAGGCTCGGCTGAAGCGAGGAGCCGCTGGCAGGGATTCGCCGTCTCGCCCACTACCGACAACCAGGAGCAGCCGGATATCCATAATGGTATCATCGTCTGGCACCAGCTCATCGCCCAGTACGGCGATTACGATATTTGCGTTGCGGATCTGAATAATCCCGGCGACCCGCTTTTTCTGGTTATCGGCGATGCCAACGACCAGATGAATCCTGCCGTTTACGATAGTACGGTCGTCTGGCAGGACTTCGTCGTCTGGGGTGGACCGGGCGATTGGGACATTCGAGTGGCGGACTTCAGCGACCGGGCCGATCCGCGGGCTTACATAGTGACCGACATCGCCGCCAACGACGAGCAGAACCCCGCCATTCACGGCAATATCGTCGTCTGGCAGGACGGCGCCGAGGGGGACTTCGGCATCTTCGGGGCGGATATAACGGATCTCGCTAATCCGGCGGAATTTCCCATCGCCAACTTCGAGCGCGATCAGCAGCGCCCCGCCATTTATAGAACCATGGTCGTCTGGCAGGACACGTACTTCGGCGATTGGGACATTTTGGGCAGTGACATCTGGCAGAGAAACAAGCCGACGGACTTCGGCGTTGCACTGCTGGAAAAGGACCAGCAGGAGCCGGCCGTATCGGGCAACATCGTCGTTTGGCAGGACAGTTACTACGGCGATTGGGACATCTATGCGGCCGGAATCTGGGACCCTGAAAATCCTGTTGAGTTCCCCATCGCGGCCAGGGAATCCTCGCAGATGAATCCCGATATCGACGGCCATATTGTCGTCTGGCAGGACGACCGCAACGGCAACTGGGATATTTTCGGCTATAATCTGACGACGCGCCGCGAGTTTCAAATTACCGACGACCGCCACGACCAGACGAACCCTGCCATATCGGGCAACATCATCGTCTGGCAGGACAATCGCCCCCGCGTCTTGCTGTCGCAAGACAGCAGCGGGGGCAACTGGCAGATCTACGCCGTTCTTCTCGATGGCCCCGAAGCGGCCCAGTGCACATCCAGGCCGGACGGCGACCTGAACGGCGATTGCACGGCCGACTTTACCGATTACGCCCTAATGGCCGCAAGCTGGCTCGAATGCGGCCTCGAACCCCAGGAAGCCTGTCCGCCCCGATAGTGACTCCTTAACCTCCCCGTTATACGCTCAGTACCCTACCTGCTAAGTTAGACCTTTTTGGCTATATCCTCTTGCAAATGATTAAACCGTGATTAGACTAATACCCTATGGCAAAGAAAGCGACAAAACCAAAGAAGGCAGTACAAGCGGCGGGCAAACCATCCTCTCTTGTCGATACGCGGGTGATTTACTGCGGGGACAATCTTGAGCAACTCAAGAAACTCCCGGACGAGTGCGTTGACCTGATTTATATCGACCCGCCGTTTAACTCAAACCGCAACTATGAGGTCTTCTGGGGCGAGACAAAGGAAAAGCGTTCCTTCGAGGACCGCCACGCCTCGACGCAGGCCTATATCGAGTTTATGCGGCCCCGTTGCGTGGAATTGCACCGCGTCCTGAAGAACACCGGCTCGTTCTACTACCACTGCGACTGGCACGCCTCCCACTATGTCAAAATCATGCTCGACCAGATATTTGCGGAGAACAGCTTTCAAACTGAGATTATATGGAAACGCACACACGCAAAAGGGTTGGCATTTAAGACTTATCCCAATAACCACGATATTCTTTTCTTCTATACCAAGACATCTGAATATACGTTTAACCGCCCGTACTGGGCGCTTTCCGATGAGTATGTGAAGGACTTTTATAAGAATGTTGATCCGGAAAGTGGCAGAAGATACCAACTGACCAGTCTTCTAAATCCTGCCACCGACCGGCCAAATCTAACTTATGAATTCCTTGGAGTGACAAGAGTCTGGCGGTGGACAAGAGAACGCATGCAAGAGGCTTATGAAAAGGGTCTTGTTATTCAAACAAAACCTGGGACTGTTCCTCGCTTTAAGAGATACCTTGATGAACAAGAAGGTGTTCCTGTGGATAGCGTTTGGACGGATATTCCACCTATTCCTGCACAGTCTGCTGAACGTCTTGGTTATCCAACTCAAAAACCGATTGCCTTGCTTGATCGAATTATTAAGGCCAGTAGTGATCCCAACGACATTGTTCTCGATGCCTTTTGTGGCTGCGGCACTGCATTGGTTGCGGCGGAAAATTTAGGTCGGCAGTGGATTGGCATTGACATTTCGCCGACTGCCTGCCGGGTGATGGCAAAGCGTATGCGCGATGTCTGCGGTATGAAAGAGGATGAGAAGCTCTGGCGGATTGGGCGGGGATTTGTCGTCCGTGACCTGCCGTGGACGATTGAGAAATTGCGGGCGATTCCGCCGTTCGAGTTTGAGAACTGGGCGGTTATCGCGCTGGGCGGCAAGCCCAATGTCGCTAAGGTCGGCGATATGGGCATCGACGGGCGGATATATCCTGTGTCGGCTACGCCGAAGAAAAAAGAAGGCGAGCTGGAGTTCATGGACGTTTGGTATCCCATCCAGGTCAAGCAGAAAGACAAGGTCGGCCGTCCCGATATAGACGCATTCGAGGCGGCCATGACCCGCGAAGACCGCAACAAGGGCTTCTTCGTCTCATTCGATTATTCCCAGGACGCTCTGTCCGAGATACAGGCATTTTTCAAGAAGAGCGGAAAGAGCATTATCGCCCTGACCGTCAAAGACATCCTCGACGAACAAATCGCCTACAAGCTGGCATGAAAAATATGCTTTGGTTATTGGAAAAATCAGAGCGGGAGAATTGGCTTGGAAAAGAAAATACCGGATGATCCGAAGGAGTTCGAAGAACTCATGCAGAGAATTGACCGTCAACTCTCGAGTGAAGGCGTGAGCATTTTTAGGCGGCCTTCTCATGCTTGCAGTGCAATATCCAAAGAATTTAAGATTCTTTTGCTACTGTCACCCCCACTTCAAGGTTGTCCAAAAGAACTTGCTGAGTCTTGGCCGATAACTGAACGTATCCGCAATTGGTATAAACTTCAATATGGCGACCGACTAAGAAGTTCCCCATGTGTTGGAAGTATGGCCTTTTTAATCGACAATGACGTTTGGGTTTTTCACTTTCCGAGAATATTTGGCTCAGTTCAATTCGTCGCTTCTCATACAATCAAATCCAATCACATTGGTACAAAAGGAAAACCTGTAATCCATAACGTTTTGGATAGCATTGATCGGCTAGCAGAGGGACTGCGTTTATCCTTGACAGATAAACAACTGGATAACATCCTCAATTATTTTCATTTAGGCTTTGATGCTCTTTGTGGGCTAGGAGCTTTTTATGAAGACAGCCTCATTAGGTCGGCCTTGGCCGATATTGATACATCAATAAAACACATGATTGACCAAAATCCGGAATATGGATTGTCTAAATGGTCATCTTTGCAGGCGTCAGAGAAGATGATTAAAGCTACTATCAATATGTCCCATGCAAAATTCTCCAAAACACACGAGTTGTCGAAGTTGTTGACAGAAGCGCAACAAGCGGGAGTTAAATTAGATATTGATAATTTAATCGGAAAAATACAGTGCAATCCCAGAATTAGATACGGACAGGAGCCATGCACATTATCTGATGCTATTAACGCCCATCACGCCGTATTCATGGTAGCAATAGAAGTAATAAAGGAATTACAAAGATTTAGGACGGCTATAAAATGACGAGAAAGAAAATACATAAGACAAGGCCGATTGTCGCAGGGCATCTTGAAAAGATAAGCGCAAGTGTTTTTGATGATTACAGTAAGGTAATTACCGACCTGATTAGGGGTCATCAGGGAATTTATGCACTCTATAAGAAAGACAGGTTATATTATGTCGGCCTCGCTACGAATTTAAAGGGAAGGATCAAGGCTCATAATGACGACAAGCATAAAGGCAAGTGGACACGTTTCAGTCTTTATATTATCCGCAAGGAAGAACATATAAAAGAAATCGAATCTCTGGTGCTTAGGATCGCTTATCCAAAAGGAAACAGTGTCAAAGGAAAGCTCAAACAGTCAAAAGATTTACGGCCTTTGCTTAAAAATAAACTGGTAGAAGAATGGGAGAGACAGCTTGACGGAATAATCGGCGGCAGGAAGAAATTGACTGGTAAAAGTGCCGACCGCAAGATAAAGGCAAGTAAAGCAGGCAGACCATTAAAAGGACTTTTAAAAGGCTACCAGAGAATCTACTGCACATATAAGGGCAAAAACCATAGGGCAAAGGTTTTACCTAATGGGGTAGTTGAGTTAATGCCATCAAAAAAACGCTTCGACAGCCCGTCAATGGCCGGAATGGCAGTGATTAAGAAAAAAACGATTAACGGTTGGAAGCTCTGGAAATATAAAAACGAGAATGGTGAGTTGGTTTATATTGACGCGCTTAGAAAGTAGCGGGTCTATTCACCAACAAATGCGACGTTCACTCTGTCCTGCACCGGTTCCTATCATAAACATTTCCCCGGCGTGTGCAAAATGTGGCCTTGCCACGCCCATGGCGAATTTTTGCACCTCTGCCGGCTATGTGGTTTTCCGCCGAGGCCGGGGCCATTTATCCCCATTCTTAGTACTGAAAAGCAGGCTCTGAGCGAAGTCGAATGAATTGATTGTTGAAGAATTTTTTCGGCCGGGGTATAATTTTAGTTACCTATGGCTTTTTTAGTGCCTTTACTTAGATAGAGAAAACGTGGGAGCGACAGACTGGGAATGAACAGGCGGCTGCGAAATGCCCTGAAAGGACTCACGGCCCTGGAGGACGACCGCCGGCGAAGGGCGATGGAGCCTTTCGTCAGGGCGACTTTTGACATATTCATAAGGTACCTGTACCGCTATCTCGGCAACGAAGTAGAGTGCGAGGACGTGCTGGAAGACGTTTACGCCGATATTTGGGAAAATCCGCAGCGTCTGTCCCACGTGACCAGCGAGCGGGAGCTGCTTCGGACCGTTTACATGTATTATATGCGTAAACGCCTCCGGGAAGTGTACAGGAGAATGAACCGCCACGTGCATCTGCCGCAGATCGACCTGGAGAACCTGACGGCCCCGGACCTGGGTATCCTTGAGACGATGTCGCAGACCGAGCTGGAGCAGGTTCTTCACCGTGCCCTCGGCCGGCTCAAGGCGAGGGAACGAAGGGGCATCGAGCTTTGGATGCAGGGCATGTCCAGCCGGGCGATTGCCAATGAGCTGCGGACGACGGTCCCGGCGGTCAAGATGCTGAAGTATCGAACGATATTGAAGCTCAAAGAGATGCTGAACGAGTACTGCGGCAAAGTTTGAGCGGACTTCGGCGAGCTCAGTCGAGTCGTACTTTTTGCTAAGGAGTAAGAAATCATGACTGAAAGAGACCGGACAATTCAGGAGTTGTTGAGTGACTACGCCGGGGCGTTGCGGGACGGCGGCGTGCCGGTTTTTCTTAAATCCCTGAGCCGCCAGGAAGGCCAGGCGATCGCTGACTCCGGCGAGTTCTGGGGGGCCACGGAGGTTGTACGGATTCTCAACGGCGCCGGCTTTGCAAATAAAGCCGTCACCGCGGACGTGGGTTTATTCATGTCCCGCGTCGATGCGAATATCGCCTCTCGACTGAAAAAGTCCACAACCCCATCAAAACCAAGACGCACCTGCGGCCGAAAGTCCGTGACCAAGCCTCAAAGGACTGAGGAAACGATATGATCCTGGACTGCTACCAGTGCTCGTCCTGCTACTTCGAGGACAAAGAGCCGTCCTCAAGAATAGACCCCGAAACAATCTCAAGCCCTCAAGAGAAGGTGATTTTCAAGAACGTTCTGGTCATCTTCGTCTGCATCGAGCTGTATGACGACAAGCAGGAGCTCAGGCAGGCGGCGGACGAATTCCAGGCGATGGCGGACATGATAGGTAAGAGACCTATTGTATTGTGTCCGAACGTGCACCTGTCCATTGACAACGCGCCCGAGAGGCAGGCCGTATGGATGATTGACGAGCTTCAGAAGATGCTGACGGCACGGGGTTACGACGTGCACTGCCTGTCCTTTGGTTATCACAAGCGGTACGGCATGGAATGCAACGGCAACGTCGGGGCCGTCGTGGGGCGGCGATTCTATGGCTCCGAGCAGAAGCAGTTTCTGCGGCTGCTGACCCGGCTGGGCGTGTGCCTGCCTGAATCGCTGCCGGACAACATGCCCTCCTGGGCCAAAATCCTTACGGAGCGCCAGTTGAAAGTTCTGGGCAGCCGGAAAGAAACGTACAAGGCGGCCAAGCAAATGCTCCAGGAGCAGCTTGACGCCTCGGGCAACAGCGAGCTTTGGACGTGTATGCTGTTCGAGGGCGAACGCCAGCCCATGGACGACTATCTCGGCACGTTGTACGAGATCATAGAAGACTATCCCGACGTCCGAGTGCATCGTGCGATGAATCTGAGCGTGCCGGGTTTCTCCAACGCCGCACGGCATCTGTTTCGCAAGTATCCCGAGGCCATCGAATCGGGCCGGCTTCGGATTTACAACAGCCAGGTCTCCGATATCGAATTTCTGCTGACCCGGACGGCGGTCCTGCTGGCCTTTCCGCAGATGCCGAAAAAGGCCGGGTCGCACGCCGGAGAGATCTCGTTCGGAATCTACTGCAAAGACGATGATTTTTCCAAGAACCTGATTCAATGGTACCGCACGTTTCTGATTGACGCACGGTTCGGATGGATTCGTACCGAATCCGAGCTTAACACAATCATCAACGAGCTGGAAGAAGAGACGTTCCAGGACGAATCCGGCGATCCCGAACACGAGAGATAACCTCATTCATTTTCGATTTGAAATCGTGGCGAGGCCGTCCATGCCTTGTCTTCCGAGGGCGGGGTGCCCTCGCCACATCGTCAATATGATTAGGGTCAGAAACGGTGGATAAGGTCTTGTCGGTGGCCATTATTGCAACCTACGTGGTGTTGCTCACGGTGGTTGCCGTGCGCTCGCGGGCCGCTCGAGAGTTTGAAGAATTTTCACTGGCAAAACGGGCGCTGCCGCTGGCGCTGATGTTCGCGAGTGTTGCCGCCACTTACGTCGGCCCGGGTTTTTCAATCGGCTTCGTGGGAAAGGGCTTCAGGAGCGGCTTCCTCTTCTTCGGCGTCGGGCTGGCCTATTCGATCCAGAATATCCTGGTCGGGCTGCTTATCGCCCCTCGGCTGCGAGCTTTGAACGACTGCCACACGCTCGGCGACGTCATAGGCCAGAAGTACGACAAGAAATGCCACATTCTCGCCGGGGTGATTTCCGTCGGTTTATGCGCCGGATTCGCCTCGGTGATGGCCAAGGCCGGCGGCGACGTGCTCCGCGACTTTTTTGGACTTCCGCACTGGTCCTGCGTCTTCATCGTTGTGGCCGCGACCGCCCTCTACACGACGTTCGGAGGATTGCGGGCAAGCGTCATGACCGATGCCTTTCAATTCAGCACGTTCGCTATTCTGCTGCCTTTTGCCTTGTTGCTCATCCTGCTTTTCCATCCGGGAAGCGGGGCGGCGTTTGTCCAGCAAGCCTACACCGCTACGGCACACGGGCTGAGCTCCACTCCGCCTCTTGAGATCGTCGGCCTCGTGGTGGCTTTTCTATTGGGAGAAACGCTCATCCCCCCTTACGCCAACAGGGCCCTGGCTTCCGAAACGACGCGCGCCTCGCGCAACTGCTTCATTCTGGCCGGCCTGTTCAGCGCGTTCTGGTTCATGGTCATGGTATCGCTCGGCGCTGCGGCCCGAAGTATCCTGCCCGGCGACACCGGCGAGGACCTTGTGCTGCTGAACCTGGTCAAGTCCACCATGCCGGTGGGCGGCTACCCGTTGCTGCTGGTCGTGCTGCTCGCCGTGATAATGTCTAGTCTCGATTCTCTGCTGAACGCCGGCGCGGTGGCGTTTGTCCAGGACGTTGTCAAGCCGTTTGTTGCCCTGGAAGACGCAGCGGCGTTGAATATCGGCCGGGTGGCAACGGTTGCCATCGCCCTGGTCGCGGCGGCCGGCGCGACGGCCGTTGACAGCATCATAAACGGCCTGCTGATCTGCTATGCGATATGGGCGCCGGCGATCCTTCCGGTTCTTATCATCGGCCTGTGGATCAAACGTCCCCGGCCGCTGGCTGGAATTCTCTCAATGGGCGTCGGATCGTTCGCAGCGGTGACGCTGTGGATCGTCTTCAAGTTTATCATAGACTGGAAAGCCCAGACGGGAATAGCCCGTATTATCATTCCGGCATTGGCCGCAGCACTGATTGCGTATGTTGTGGGGCACTGGCTCGACGCCCGCTTGCGGCCTGCAACAGGATCAAACCAAACATGAGGATGAAGCTGGAATAGCGAACGAGCTTGCTATTTTCGATTTTCGATTTATGATTTGCGGTTGTTTTTCAATCGGAAATCGTCAATCATAAATCGTAAATGGTATGGATTCACTCGTAGTCATCTTTGTGGTTATGGCTGCATTCGTTGTGATCGGCAGCGGCGTCTGGGTCGCCGCCGTGCTGGTCACCCTCATTTCCGCCGCAAGAGTCAGGAGGCAAGACAGAGGGCGGAAATCAGCAGACGCAAGAGGAGAGTTCTGATCTTTGCCCTCCGCTCTCCACCCTTCGCCCTCGGACTTCAGGGGTTCTGAAGTCCTATTATTCAATTGCCGCAGCCAAATCGGATGAGTACAATAATGCAATTTAGAACTGAGAGTTTGGAATTGAGAGTTCAGTATTGTCTATTCTAAATTCTTCATAAGGGAGGTTCTACAATGACTGCATCAGCAAGAGTTCGAAAGTCGCCAATCGAAAATTCCCGCGGAACGCCTTCCGGTGGAAAACTCCGGCCTTCGGCGGGCTGTATCGTCGGGGCGATGTTTCTGCTGGCGGCCTCGACGGCTGGAGCGGGTCCGGCTTCGGAACGTGACCAGGCGAGAGAAATCCTTGAGAACACTGCGGTCAAAGGGGGCTTGATTGTCCACATCGGCTGCGGCGACGGAAAGCTCACCGCGGCGCTGCATGTAAACGACAGTTACCTGGTTCACGGTCTGGATACCGACGCCCGGAACGTCGAGCGGGCCCGCGAGTACATCCGCTCGCTCGGCCTTTACGGGAAGGTCTCGGTTGATTACTGGGACGGCGGTCGCCTGCCGTATATCGACAACCTCGTGAACCTTGTGGTTTGCGAGAATCTCGGTGACCTTCCCCAGGAAGAAATCGTCCGAGTCCTGGTTCCTGAAGGTGTGGCTTATATCAAGAAGGCCGATGGATGGACAAAAACGTTCAAGATTCGGCCCAGAGAAATGGATGAATGGACGCACTACCTGCACGATGCAAACAATAATTCGGTGGCGCACGATCTTCTTGTCGGCCCGCCTCGCCGATACCAATGGGTCGGCAGCCCGCGCTGGTCGCGGCACCACGATCACATGGCCAGCATGAGCGCGCTGGTTTCGACCGGCGGCCGCCTGTTCTACATCATGGACGAAGGATCGAGGGTCTCGATCCAGTTGCCGGCACACTGGTTTCTGGTCGCGCGGGACGCATTTAACGGCACCATCCTGTGGAAGCGGCCGATGTCCTCCTGGAACACGAGCAAGTGGCCGCTCAAGAGCGGCCCGGCCCAGGTAACACGGCGTCTGGTGGCCGTGGATGACAAGGTCTATGTGACACTTGCACTGGACGCCCCGTTGACGGCCTTGGACGCTGCCACGGGTAAGACCATCCGCACGTATGACGGCACCGCCAACACCGAAGAGCTGATTGTCTCGAACGGCTGTATCTTTGCGATGGTCAACGACGTGCCCTCGAAATGGCCTGCGTACCGTCAGAAATTCCCTTACGTCTGGAACAACTCCAATCACGCCAACAAGGACTGGGCGTGGGACGAGCAGCCGAGGCACATTGTCGCCATCGAGGCCGACAGCGGCAACGTTCTGTGGAAGAAAGATACGCTCGTGGCCCCGCTGAGCCTCGCGGCGGATTCGCAGAGCGTGTACTTCCACGACGGCCAAAAGGTGATCCGTCTGGATCGCAAAAGCGGCGAGCCGGTCTGGCAATCCGAGCCGATTGGGCGGCGAGATCCCATGCCCGTTTGTTTCGGGCCGCGGCTGGTTGTCTGGAAGGACGTGGTCATGTTTGCCGGCGGCGACAGGTCCATGACGGCGGTCTCGGCAGAAACCGGCAAGACGCTCTGGACGGCCGACCATCCCCGCTCAGGACACCAGTCGCCGGAAGACCTGCTCATCATCGATGACCTCGTCTGGTCGGGCGACATTGCCACCGGCCAGAACTCAGGCATATTTAAAGGACTCGATCTGCACACGGGCCAGATTAAGAAAGACTTTCCGCCCGATGTGGACGCCTATTGGTTCCACCATCGCTGCTATCCGGCCAAGGCGACGGATCGATACCTGCTGACCTCCCGAACGGGAATCGAGTTTATCGATCCTCAGACCGAGAATTGGCAGATTCATCACTGGGTCCGCGGCGGGTGCATCTACGGTATTATGCCCTGCAATGGGCTTATCTATGCGCCGCCAAATTCGTGCGGCTGCTACCTGGATTCCAAGCTGTGCGGATTCAACGCCTTGGCTTCTGAGCTTACGGCACGTCCGATTCCGAAGCAGGTTCCCGACCAGGAAAGATTCCAGCGTGGGCCGGCTTACGAAATCTCAAATCTCCCCGCCTCCGGCGGGTCCGACTGGCCGACTTATCGCAATGATGCGGCTCGAAGCGGCTGTACAAAGGCGGCCGTTCCCGCCGAGCTCAAACGCATCTGGCAGACCGACGTGGGCGGCAAGCTCAGCAGCGTCGTTGTCGCCGACGGCAAGCTTTTTGTCGCGTCCATCGATGCCCATACGGTGCACGCCCTTGATGCCGTTTCCGGAAAGCGACTGTGGAGCTACACGGCCGGCGGACGCGTGGACAGCCCGCCGACCATTTGGAAGGGGCGGGTCCTGTTCGGATCGGCCGACGGTTGGGTCTATTGTCTGCGAGCCTCGGACGGCAAATTAGCCTGGCGGTTCCGTGCTGCGCCGGTGGACCTGCGGATGACGGCGTACGAGCAGGTTGAGTCGGTCTGGCCGGTGAGCGGCAGCGTGCTCATCCAGGATGGCCCTTCGGCAGGCTCAGGGCAAGCTGCCCTGTACTGCGTCGCCGGTCGCTCGATGTTCCTGGACGGCGGGCTGCGCATGCTCAAGCTCGACCCGGCGACGGGCCGCAAGCTCTCCGAGACGATACTGGATGACCGCGATCCGGAAAGCGGCAAGAATCTGCAAATCCACGTCAAGAACCTCACGATGCCCGTGGCGCTGCCTGACATTTTGTCCAGCGACGGGCGATCCATTTATATGCGGGGCCAACAGTTTGATCTCGACGGAGTCCGCCGGCAGGTCGCGCCGCTGGCCGCCGATGACCAGACGGGCGAGGGGTGCCATTTGTTCTGCCAGGTAGGTTTTCTGGACGATTCGTGGTTCTTCCGGTCGTACTGGATTTACGGTCGCGGCATGGGCGGCGGCTACGGAGGCTGGTTCCAGGCCGGACGCATGACCCCTTCGGGCCGGATCATGGTATTCGATAACGACTCGGTGTATGGCTATGCCCGCAAGCCCGAATATATGGTGAACGCCTCAGTCCTGGAGTACCATCTGTACGCCGCCGAAAAGCAGGTCAAGCCCGAGTCGATTCAGCGCGTCAGGCGCAGCAGCGGCGCCATCGACGCCAAGTCGAAGAATAAGAATGCCAACTCCTCCGATTGGCAGGTCCGGCAGGGCTTTGACGCCAAGAAGCTCTGGGCCGCCGATACCCGCTGGTCCCGTGAGAAGCTGCCGCTGTTGGTCCGCGCGATGGTGCTGGCCGATGGGAAACTGTTCATGGCAGGCCCCCCGAACGTGGCGGATGAGAAAGCGGCCTTCTATGAGCCTGATTCGCCGGCGAACCAGGATGCCCTGGCCCAGCAGGAGGCAGCGTGGGAAAATCGCAAGGGCGGCCTGTTGCGGGTCGTTTCGGCTGCAGACGGTGAAAAAATAGCCGAATACGACCTCGGAACGATACCCGTGTGGGACGGCATGGCGGCGGCAAACGGCCGGCTGTATCTCGCGACGGTTGACGGCAAGCTGCTTGCCTTTGACAAACAATAGGGGATCGGCTATCGTAGTAGAGGCAGGCCCATGTGCCTGCCCTGGGCAACCACTTAGGGTTGCCCCTACGGCAAGGTACGTTGGACGAACGACGAGAAAGGGCAGATATGAGACGATTCCGGATTGTGATGGTAATAATGAGCCTTCTTGTTCTGCTGCCCGCGTCGGCGAACGCCTGCTCGGTGCCGGTCTTTCGCTATGCCCTGGAACGATGGGTGCCGGACTACTACGAAGCAGTCTTAATCCACCGCGGCCAAATCGCTGAGAACGACCCGGTGCTTTCGCTCTTGCAGGGCGAGACGGCCGAGTTGCTGAACCTGCATCTTTCCAAAATCGATCTCGGCTCATCCCCGGAAACGCAGGAGCAACTCAAGGATTTGCTGGGCGGCGAAATCCCCGGAACGCTTCCTGCTTTGGCGATTTGGTATCCTTCAAATAAGGGCCGGGCGGCACCTTTTTGGGTGGGCGAATTCACGCCGGAAATCGTATCGGCGTTGATTCAGTCGCCCAAGCGTAAAGAGTTAGGTGAACGCCTGACCAAGGGCCAGTCGGGAGTTTGGATTCTTGTTGAATCCGGCAACGCCGAGAAGGACAAGGCCGCTCTGCAACTGCTCGAACAAGAGTTGCAAACGGCAACGCGTGAGCTCAAGGAGCAAGCGCCGTCCATTATTGACGAATCGGAAACGCCCGGCTTATCGTTTGAATTCTCAACATTGACGGTCTCGCGCTCGGACCCGAAGGAGCGTTTTCTCCTGGCGGCATTGCTGAACAGCGAGCCGGACTTGCAGCAGTATGCCGGTGAGCCGATTCTGTTTCCCGTGTTCGGACGAGGGCGGGCGCTTTACGCACTCGTGGGACAGGGCGTCAACACGGAGAATATTCGGGATGCGATCGGTTTTCTGACCGGCCCGTGCGGCTGCGAAATCAAAATGCTGAACCCGGGTGTGGACCTGCCGATGGCCGTGAATTGGGACGCCGCGGTGATGCAGTTCTATCAGGAATTCTACGAGACACAAGAGACGCAAATGGAATTGACCAGCGCGTTTCCGCAGGCGGCTGTTGATGCCGGCGTGGCGGCACAAAGCTATCCCCAAGCTGCGCTTGAGGATGCCACCCATACCAAATCGAAAATCCATAGGTTCGGTGTTTTGGGAACAACCGCTGTATCTTTGGGGGCTATTGTGCTGATCGCGGCTTTTGGAACCTTCGCTGTGATGAGGAAAAAACATCCGTGACAATCTGGAACTTGCTGATACGCGAGATACTGCATCGCAAATTGAACTTCGCCCTGAGTGTGCTGTCGGTGATGGTGGCGAGCGGTTCGCTCATCGGGGCCGTGGTGCTTTTGCGAATTCATGATATTCACACGAACGAGCTGCTCGAACAAAAACAGGCGGAGCTGACACGGCAGATGGCCCAGCTCCAGGACGACACGCGCAAGGCGATGCTGAACCTCGGCTTCAACGTCGTGATCCTGCCGAAGGACCAGAACATGAACGACTGGTACGCGGAGGATTACGCCTCCAAGTACATGCCTGAAGAGTACGTGGATCGGCTGGCCACCAGCGGCGTCGTGACGGTTCGCCATTTGCTCCCCAGCCTCCAGCAGAAGATCGAATGGCCTGAGCGCAAGCGCACGATTATCCTTGTCGGCGCTCGCGGCGAGGTTCCGGAGCTGCACAAGAACCCCGTCAAGCCCTTAGTGCAGCCCGTTCCGCCCGGGACGATCAGCCTGGGCTATGAGCTGCATCGAAGCATGGACATCAAGGCCGGCGACAAAGTGGAGCTGATGGGCCGGTCGTTCACCGTCCACGCCTGCCACAAAGAGCGGGGGGACAAGGATGACATCACGGCCTGGATTTACCTGGCTGAAGCGCAGGAACTGCTAAATAAGCCGGGCCTGATCAACGCGATTTTAGCCCTGGAGTGCCTGTGCGTCGGCGAGGAGGGATTGCCTCTGATACGCAAGGAAATCACAACGATTCTGCCGGGCACACAGGTTATCGAACGAGGCTCGGAGGTTATCGCGCGGGCCGAGGCCCGCATCAACGTCGAGGAGCAGGCTCGCGTCTCAATCCAGCAGGAAAAAGACGCCCGGGAGAACCTGCGGGAAGTCCGCGAGCACCTGGCGTCCATTCTGATTCCCGTGGTCGTCACGGCCTGTGCGATATGGATCGCAGTGCTTGGATTTACGAACGTCCGCGCGCGACGCGAAGAAATCGGCATCCTCCGGGCCCTTGGGGTTTGCAGCCGGCGAATCCTGGTAATGTTTCTGTCGCGGCACGTCCTGGTTGGTGTGCTGGGTGGGGCGCTGGGTTTCGGGGCCGGCGCGCTAGCCGCCGTTTACTTCGGCGCCGCTCGCGAAGGCGCACCGATAGAAATGATAGAAACGGGTCTTCCTTATGCCGGCCTGCTTGTGCTTTCCGTCGCGGGAGCGGCGGCGCTGGCCGTCGTGGCGGGGTGGATTCCGACTATGGTAGCGACTCGCCAGGACCCCGCAGAAGTCCTGCGAGGCGAATGACGACTTATGATGTGGCGAGGGCATCTTGCCCTTGATTCTTACCGCTGGCAGGTACGTCCTGAGCGTAGTCGAAGGGATGCCAGCGGGACGCAAGGCCGGGACGGCCTCGCCACAATGGATTTTGGATTTGCGATTAATGATCAAATTTGAGAACGTCAGCAGGTGGTTCGACGAGACTCAGGGAAAGGTTACTGCGCTTAAAGACGTCTCGTTTTCCGTCCGGCCGGGAGAGTTATTGGCGGTGCGCGGGCCGAGCGGTTGTGGGAAGACCACGCTGCTGCTGATCGCCGGCGGCCTGCTGCGGCCCAGCTCGGGACAAATCAGCCTGGATGGCCGGGACCCATATCAGTTAAACCCAGAGCAACGCAGTCAACTGCGGGCGCGCACGATCGGATTCGTATTTCAGCAGTTTCATCTGATTCCGTACTTGACGGTCCGCCAGAATATCCTGGCCGCTTCGCTGGCTGTGCCGGGAAAAGACGCCGCCGCGAGGACGAATTTTCTCATCAGGCATTTCGGACTGGACGATCGCGCCGAACACGTGCCGGCCCAGCTCAGCACCGGAGAAAAGCAACGCACGGCGCTTGCCCGTGCGCTCCTGAACGAGCCGAAGGTGATCTTAGCGGATGAGCCAACCGGGAATCTGGACGAAGACAACGCCCAAACCGTGTTCGGCTACCTCAGTCAATATGTCCGTGACGGCGGCTGCGTGCTGCTTGTCACTCACGATGCCCGGGCGGCCGTACACGCCACGCGCACCCTGCAAATGAGCCAGGGACAGCTCGTGGGATAGGCCGCGGCGGATTCTTTTTGAAGGGGAGAAAAAATGAAACGAACAAATATGAGCCTGTTGATCGCGGCGGTGGGCGTTCTGCTCAGCCGGCCATTGCCTTCTCCGGCAGTCCAGAGCACGCCGTCCTTGAGTGACATCGGGGTCACGCGCGGAATTTGCGTGGTGCTGGGCGACGCTAAGTGCGAGCTTGCCTTGCAGCTCGCTAAGCAAAGCGACCTGCTGATATACGTCCAGTTACCGAAAGCCCAGGACGTTCAAGCCGCGCGCGGAATCGTCGATGAGGCCAAGCTTTACGGCACACGTATCTTTGTGGAGTCAGGCGCGCCGGCGAAGCTGCACCTGGCGGACAATCTGGCCGACGTGCTGATTGCCGTGGGCGAGGCAAGCAGTGTTCCCGAGGCCGAGGCCCTGAGAGTCGTGCGTCCCGGCGGAAAGGCCTTCCTGGGGCGCAATGTAGTGGTCAAGCCGTTCCCTGCAGGTGTGGACGACTGGACTCATCCGTATCACGGCCCGGACAACAATCCGCAGTCTCAGGACAAAGTCATCCTGGCCCCTTATCTGACTCAGTTTCTGGCCGAGCCGCGATATGCGCCGCTGCCGCAGGTGACGGTGACGTCCGCCGGTCGCGTGTTTAAGGCCTTCGGCCACGTCGCCTTCAAGGAGCGGGAAGAACCCTACCTCAACAAGATCGTCGCATTCAACGGTTACAACGGTACGATCCTGTGGCAGCGTGACCTGGCCGAGGGCGTGATGATTCACCGCAACACGATGATCGCCACGCCGGCGGCGCTTTACGTGGGCGATGACAAGTCCTGCAAAGTAATCGATACCGTGACGGGCCAACTGAAAGACGAAATCATCCCGCCGGCCGAGCGCGCGGGCGGAACGTTCTGGAAGTGGATGGCGCTCGAAGACGGCGTGCTCTACGCACTGATGGGCGAGCAGGAGCAGCGAGATGAAACCAAGCGCTGGCGGCGGGAATCGCACGGTTGGCCGTGGGACCCCATATCGGAAGGTTTCAATCAGCCTGACCAACCGTGGGGATTCGGGCGAAACGTTCTGGCCATCGACCCCGGGACCAAGAAGGTCCTGTGGAGCTATCAGGAGAAAGAGCCGGTTGACGGTCGGGCGATGTGCATGAAAAACGGACGCCTCTATATCTTTCGATTCGGCGCGTACCTTGCCTGCCTGGATGCGAAGACCGGCAGCGTGCTCTGGCGGAATACGCCCGACAATGCCCCCGAACTATTCAAGTCATTGGGGACATATCTCGACCGGCAGGATTGGCGCACGAACTGGCGCACGACGTGCTATCTGAAGTGCTCCGATAAGGCCCTGTATTTTGCCGGCCCGCCCATCGGCAAGCTGCTTGCCGTCTCCACCGAGGACGGGCATATCCTCTGGGAAAATGAGTACAGCAATTTTCAGTTGGTTTTGCGGGATGACGCGCTCTACGGCATCAGCGGGCAGATCGACAAACATCCATCCGTGAAGTTTAATCCGCTGACCGGGGAAATTCTGGCCCAAATCGATCACAGCCGGCGGGCGTGCACCCGGCCGACGGGTTCGGCCGACGCAATTTTCTTCCGCGCCGACGATGGTTCGGTGCGGCTGGACATGGCCTCAGACCGCCCCCAGTGGATTTCACCGATGCGTCCCGTCTGTCAGGAGGGTGTAATCGTCGCCAATGGTCTGCTGTACTGGTGGCCGTCGGTATGCGACTGTCAGCTCACACTCTACGGCGTCACTTCTCTGGGACCGGCGGGAGACTTCGACTTTAGCCCGACGGCGACACAAGAGCAGCGTCTGGAAAAGGGCGCCGGCGACCTGGCGAAAGTTGCGAGCTTTTCTGAATCGCCTGCCGACTGGCCCATGTTTCGTGCCGACAACAGCGGCAGTTCCGCAACGCAGGCCGCCGTCCCGGACAAGGCCAAATTGCTCTGGCGGTTCGAACCGCAGGCGAAATTCTCTGCCGCCGTTCTACCCACGGCGCCGGTTGCTGCCGGCGGGCTTGTGTTTGTCAGCGGGCCGGACGGCGTCGTTCGAGCATTGGACGCGGCCAGCGGAAAGCTGCGCTGGAAAGCCTATACCGGCGGGGCGGTCCGGATGCCTCCGACGATCTGGAAGGGCCGTGCCCTCGTCGGCTCCGGCGATGGATACGTCTATACCTTCGAGGCTCAGACGGGCCGATTGCTTTGGCGGTTCCGCGCCGCTCCGGCACAACGCATGATACCTGTTTACGGCCTGCTCTCGTCAACGTGGCCAGCCGCGAGTGGCGTGCTGGTTGAAGACGGTATCGCCTACGCCGCCGCGGGTATGGCCAACTTCGACGGGACGTACGTCTATGCTCTCGACGCCGCCACGGGCCAAATAAAGTGGCAGAACAACACATCCGGCCATCTCGACCAACAGGCCCGCACCGGCGTGAGCGTCCAGGGACATCTGCTGCTTGCCAACAACAAGCTCTATATGCCCGGCGGGACCTCCATTTCACCGGCCGTCTATAACGCCGCCGATGGGACATGCCTCAACGATCCGGGGCCGCTGGCAAGGTGCCGTTCGGAAAGCCCTCGCGGCTGGGAGCTTTCGCTGTTAGGCGATCAGGTCGCGGCTTGCGGCAAGCCTTACTACGCCCATCCGAAGTACGACGTTTTCGATAGTACCGCCTTCAACAAGGTCTTCCTCGCATCGAGCGGCGGCCGTGACGTTGTCTGGGTAAGCAGCCAAGGCGGCAAGCAGGTTTTGTGCTTCGATCGGATCGACAAAGAGTCTCTGAAGAAAAAAATGGCCGAGCCCGGCAATCGCTTCAACCTTGACTGGAAAAGGCTCGGAATTCAGGATAAGCCCTTGTGGAAGTACGATTGTAAGGACAGCGTGGCGTTCGCGGCGTGCCGTAACGCCGTCGTGGTGGCAGGCAAATCGGGGATTGTTGCTTTGAATCTCAAAGACGGGACGCCGCTCTGGTCTGAATCGCTGCCGTTGGCTGCTGTTCCCTGGGGCCTGGCCGTTGACCGGGACGGGCGTGCGATAGTCACTCTCGAAGATGGCCGAATTCTGTGCTTCGGCCGGAGCAGCTAAAAGTATGATGGATACCAGAAAAAGCCTACAAGTGTTGCTTGTATTGAGTTTACTGCTGGCCGTTGGTTGCGGCAGGAAAGAGGCACAGGAAAAACCGAAGGAGTTAATGCTTTTGTGCGGCAACTCGTTTGTTCCGCCGGTCGAGCAGTTGTGTTCGGAATTCAAGGCCCAGACGGGTATTGAGATTGTGACCACCATCGGGGGCAGCGAGGACCTCTTACCCCATGTCAAGGCCCACATCAAGGGTGACATCTTCATTACCCACGATCCCTACCTTGATTATACTCGCGACGCCAACTCGCTGGCGGATGACGTCCAGGTCGGCTTTGTGGCTCCCGTACTGGCTGTTCAGAAGGGCAATCCGCAGGGCATCAAGAGCATCGAGGACCTGGCCCGGCCCGGTTTGAGAGTCGCCCTGACCGACCCGCAGTATTCTACCTGCGGCGAAATGGTCATGGCCCTTCTGGAGAAAAAGGGTATCAAAGACGCCGTGATGAAGAACGTCGAGAACCGCCTGACCAGGGGACACAGCAACATCGGCACCTTTCTTAAAACCCAGGCGATTGATGCGGGCATTTTGTGGAACGGCGTCGCCCATACGTTCAGGGACAGCCTGGACATTGTCAAGACGCCATACGAATACGATGAGGAGACCCGCGTATATATTATGGGCCTGAGCTACAGCAAACAGCCTGAGTTGCTCAAGCAGTTTATGGAATTTGCCCGGAAACGTGGCCCGGCGATCTTTGCCGAGCACGGATACGTGAAATAACGGAACTGATGAACAAAGTGAAGAAGCTCGTATTCCACACAATCCTTACTATCGCTGTCCTGCTGTCGGGCTGTAAGAACGAAACGCCGGAAGAGTCGGGTGCCGAGGCAAAGGAATTGCTGCTTTATTGCGGCGCCGGCATTCGTCCGCCCGTGCAGCAGATTACCGAGACCTTCGAGCGGCAGCACGGCGTGAAAATCGTCATAGACTACGCCGGCAGCGAGGTGCTTCTGTCGAAAATAAAATTGGCCCGGCGGGGTGACCTCTACATGCCGGGCGACGAATACTACGTCGATCAGGCCGCTGCGGAGGGCATGATTCTCTCGCAGAAGCCCGTCTGCTATTTCGTGCCGACCATTCTGGTGCAAAAAGGCAATCCGAAAAATATTGGCCGATTGCAAGACCTGCTCCAACCGGGCTTGAAGCTCGGGCTCGGCGATGCCAGGACCTGCGCCGTCGGCAGAGCGGCAAAGGAGATTTTCGCCAGGAATAATATTGCCTGGGAGGACGTCGAGAAGAATCTGGCGTTTCAGTCACTGACGGTCAACGAGCTGGGGATGCAAATTCAGGCCGGCTCGCTCGACGCCGTCATCGTCTGGGATGCCATTGCCCGGTACTACAGCGAGCACGGAACCGAGGTTTCTATTCCCGCTAACCAGAACGTGATCTCCACCGTGGAAATTGCGGTGCTCAGCTTCACCAGGAACCGCTCGCTGGCTGAAAAATTCATCGAATTCGCCGTTTCCAAACAGGGGCAGGACATTTTCTCGCAGCACAACTACTGCACGGAGCCGCCGCAATAGTGCAGAATTATCGAACAAGGAACCCTCACGCCTTGATTTCCTGCGTTATCCTCAAGCATTTGGCTTGTGAATTGGTCCGGGTTTCTTATAATGAGTCCTCGGAAAACATCCGCATCATTGGGGCCTTTTTGGAGTTTTCGCCATGATGGGCCTGTTGTCCGCTTATTGGTGGTTCTTCATATAACAATGTGAGCTTGGTTGACCCTGGAGGTATAAAGAATGAAGCAGAAAAGCAATGACGTAGTCGTTCGTGTTTTCAGTGCGAGGGCGTGTGCGGCGCCGCTGGAGAAAGCCGCCGAGCTATTCGAGCGGCAGAGCGGCATCCACGTGGAAATCGATGTGTGCAGCCGGCATTGCGCTGCGCCCGTGGCGGAGGAAGCGACCGGCGAAACCGGCGGCGACGACTTTCTTCTGGAAATCGCCGACGCGGGCATTCACGACCTTGCGATAGGCGGAGCCGAGTATCTGCTTGACGACGGAGAGATAAGGGGGATTGTGCAGAAACGCCAGCGGCGCACAATTGCCTGCCGCACTTCCGCTATTATCGTACCCGCCGGCAATCCTAAGAATATACGCAGCGTGGAAGACATGGCTAAGCCGGGCGTGCGTGTGGCGGTTTCCGTCTTAGATTGCCTCAAGGGATTGTGGGAGGATATTTCCGGCCGGCTGGGCCTTTTGGATAAAATCCGAAGAAACATCTCCTATTACGCCAACGGCTGCATCGCCATTGTTGAAGCTGTCGCAACCAACCAGGCGGACGCGGCGTTCGGATGGACGGCTTTTGGTCATCTCGAGCCGCAAAGGATAGAAGTCATCGAGATGCCCAAAGAGCAACAAGTGCTTCGAGGGACAGGTGTAGGACTGTTGTCTTTCGCCAAGCAGCCCGAGGCGGCCAAGCAGTTCATGGACTTTCTTGCCTCCCCACAGGCACGCGCGTTCTACAAGGAATATGGGTGGGTCATTCCGAACGATTAGCTAAAGGCAATCTTGCGCAGGAACGCAACGATATGGTTTTTCTGGAAAACTTCTACGGTCCATTGCTTTTAGCACACTTGTTCGTGACGTTCGTTCTTGCCGGGAGCATGACGCATAGCCTGCTCATCGCCGTCGGCTACCTGCGGGGCAAATTCGGGCGGCAGAAGCTGGAATGGCTCTATGTCAGGGTGTCGTTGTGGGCGTACGCGATAGTGTATGTCATCGGTGCATTGATTTACCCCGCCTATCGGATTCACATCCGTCACGACTATTTTGACAAGGAATTGCAGTGGGCGACCGGCCTGTTCGAGGTCAAAGAACATTGGGGGGCGGTCGGGCTGGCGATGTTCTTCGTGTACTATTTTCTGCGAAAGAGTTTTCAGCCGGCAGAAGAAAAGGACAAGCTTTTCCTGTACGTGCCGCTCTGTCTGCTGCTGAACGTGATCGTGTGGTACAAGATTGTCGTCGGCTGTTACCTGACGGTTCTGAAAGGGTCGTGGCAATGAAGAAATCGGACGCCGTTTATGTTCTCAGCGGTATCTTCATCGCATTGACGAACTTGTTCTATTGCTGCACCATGCTGTTCAATATCAAGCTGCCGCGTTATTATCCGCTGGAGCACGCGTGGAAATGGGTTAATGAAGAGGGCGTGCCCTCACAGGGCTGGTATGGTATGCAGGCTTTTGCCTTCATGGCGGCGGGCATTGTCACTGCGATTGCCTACGTCGCGATCAAGCGTATCGTCTCTTCCGAAGCGAATCTGCAACCAGCACAGATCAGGATGTGCGGCGTTATTACGACTCTCATCGTGGTTGTCTGCATGGGATACATGCTGCATTACGAATTCAGCCGGTGGGGCGTCTTTACGTCAATGGGGTTGTAATGAAAGCAGCGATGAACACTCCCGTGAGAGGCTGGCGCGACCGTGTGTTCTCGGCCGTGGCGTTCCTTTTTGTATCCGTCTTTATTGTCTTCGTTTTGGTGCTGATTCTGGCGGACGTTTTTTATGTCGATAGAAAAGCCGTCATGACGGTACTGTCCTCCAAATTTATCCTCCAAGCTTTGTGGATGAGTACCTGGACGAGCGTTCTGAGCACACTGATAGCCTTGCTCTTTGCGGTGCCCATGGGTTACGCCCTGAGCCGCTTTCGATTTCCGGGCCATATCCTGGCCGACGCGGTGGTGGATTTGCCGATCGTATTTCCTCCTCTGGTTGTCGGCCTGACGCTGCTGGTGTTCTTTTCGCAAACGGCCCTCGGCCGGTGGATACAGGAAGACCTGGGGCTGGAATTTGTTTTCCAGCCGAAAGGCATCGTGCTGTGCCAGTTTGTGGCTGCGGCCAGTTTTGCCATTCGCTCGGCCAAGACGGCCTTTGACGACGTGGACCGCCGTTACGAGCACGTGGCGCTGACTTTAGGCTGTACCCAATGGGGCAGTTTTCGCAGGGTTTCGCTTCCCCTGGCTCGCAACGGTATTATCGCCGGCGGCATTTTGACCTGGGCCCGCGCGTTCGGACTTTTCGGACCGCTGATGATTTTCGTCGGCTCATTCCGCGGGCGCACCGAGGTGCTGAGCACCACGATCTTTCTCGAACAATCAGTCGGGAACCTCGAAGTCGCTCTGGCTATCGCACTGCTGCTAATCTTTGTGGCTTTGATCGCCGTGACGGGCATCCGCCTCGCCGGCGGATCGGCCGTGGTGAAATTATGATTCACGCCGAAAACATCTCCTTCCGCGTCGGAGCGTTCCGATTGCAGGGCTTGAATCTCGAAATAGCAAAGGGGGAATATTTTGTCCTGTTGGGCCCGCCGGGCGCGGGCAAGACCATTTTTCTGGAGTGTCTGTGCGGCCTCAAAAAGCTTGAATCCGGACGAATACACATTGACCGGCGAGATGTCACCGACATCGAGCCTCGCACCCGCGGCATCGGGTACGTTCCCCAGGATTACGCGCTTTTTCCCCATTTGTCCGTCGAGCAAAACATTGCGTTTGGTTTGCGCGCCCACGGTTATTCAGAGGTGAAGATCGATGAAACGGCAGACTTGCTCGGCATCCGGCGCCTTTTGTCACGAAGAATCGATGGCCTCAGTGGTGGGGAAAAACAACGTGTGGCTCTGGCCAGGGCACTGGTTCTCAAGCCAAAGATTCTCCTGCTGGATGAGCCTGTTTGCGCCCTGGACGAGGTCACCCGGCAGGAAGTCTGTGCCCAGCTATTGGCCATTCAGCGCCGGCTCGGCCTGACGACCGTTCACGTGAGCCATAATCTGGAAGAGGCGTTTTCCGTGGCGGACCGGGCCGCCATATTGCACGACGGTATCCTGCAACAGGTCGGCTCTCTCGATAACCTGCTTCGCAAGCCGAACAGTGAGTTTGTGGCTCGTTTTATGCGGTCTGAAAACATCTTCCGGGCCGAGGCCGCCGGAGAGGATGCCGGCAGCTCCGACACTCGGGTAAGAGTCGCCGACGTTGATTTGCAGATACCGGGCCGACACAGCGGCAAGATGCTGTTTATGATTCGGCCTGAAGACGTCCTTGTTTACCCAGGCCCACACCCGGCTGTGGGGCAAAATGCACTGCGCGTCCGGCTTGTCAGGTCGCGCGACTGCGGGGGGTACGTCCGAGTCGATCTTGACGGCCCTGTGAATCTCGTGGCTCACATAACTCACGCAGCCTTCGCCGAGCTGGAGCATAAGCATCAGTCCGACGTAATTGCCGAATTATCCTCCGAGAATATCCATGTTCTGCCGGGATGACCGCTAAAGCCCCCCCCCCGATTGAACAATGGCATTCCCATAAGTGAGAACAAAAAAACTAAGAATCTCTCGTTTTTGAGAGTATTGAGCAGAGAATTTTATTTTCTTAGCGGACTCTGTTATTGTAATTAAGTCATAAATTCAACTGTAGTAATGTGTTACGTATATTCTTGTTGTTTTGTAGGGTGTGACCTTACACAATGGTACGGCTTTTGCTAATTAATATAGCAATGTAATGTTGTATCCCTGCGCGTCTGAAGGTGGAGGGATAAAGCAAAGAAACCGAAGAATAGTCATTTGTCAAACGAGGTAGTGAAAAAGTCCGGATTCATTGACGTGGATAATTGGACTGCTGGTGTATTGTTTGCCTTTTAGTGAGGATGGCATAAGGAGGACGCATTTCGGATGCTCAGATCCTCATAATCAGCCGGCGGTGAATCATGATTCCGTGGAAGGAATCACGAGCGAGCATAGTCAGTTAAATGAAGTATGTGATTTGCTCGATCTGCTCAATGGTGCGTCAGAACGATGAGCAGGAATATTTTGTTCGTCGTGATCGGATTGGAAAGGAGGTGGTGGCCCCTGAGGTTATGATGACGCGATTCGGCTTAGCATGTTGATTATTCTCATGTGACGGTCAATACACTCTGAGATTTGTGCACAAATTTGCAGTAAAGAAAAACGATGTAAAGGAGAAAATTATGCAAACACGAACAAGCTTCATGGCTATAGCTTTTGCCCTTGTCGTGCTGTTGGTCGGTACTTCGAGCGTGTTCGCTCAAGAGCTATATACCGATGTCCAACCTGAGTCTTGTGTAGTTTGTCATAGCGTAGCTGGCGCCGAACATCAGGCCATTTACGATGATTATGCTGACGCAAGCACTCTTGAACTGACGATTGATAGTGTTACGAGTGTTCCCAACGCAGCTGGCACCTTTGATGCAACTATGACGTTCACCATTAAGAAAGATGGCGCTGCGTACCTGGATGCGAATGGGCTTCCGTCGCTGGACCAAAAGAGATTTTCTGTTGTGAGTTACAACAGCACCACGAGGGTGTTTGACAACGCAAAATCATTCTCAAACCCTGTAGCATTGGGGAACGGCCAATACTCTGTGACTGCCACCGGCATGACTTATGCGCCTGAGCTTTCCAATAGTGAAGTTTATGCCTATATCGCCGACGGCGAACTTGACACCGAGAGTTATACTCTGTACGGCGACGTATCCAATGCAGGCAAAGCATTTGGCGATGTGGCCACCTATGGATCTGCCGCCAACGTATCAAGTTGTGAAAAATGTCACGGTACGCCTTATATGAAGCACGGCTACAGAGCGGCTGCGGTTGCCGGCCTTCCGGATTTTGCCGCTTGCAAGGCTTGCCATTATGACACGCGTAACGGCGGCCACGAAGACTGGCAGATTTTAGCGGATAATCCTGCACGGTATGCTGAGATACATGCTGGTAGTGCTAAGACGGCTGAGGAAAAAGCCAAGTACGCATATAAAGCCAATGTCATGAATGACGTTCATATGTCGCATGCCATGGAATTCCCCTATCCTCAGTCCATGTCAAACTGCGTAACGTGTCACGAAGGCAAACTCAATATCATATTGTCGGAGACTAATTTCAGAGGGAAGACCTGCAAGAGCTGTCACCCTGTGAACGGACCGGCGGAAGGAACTGAGGCCAACAGGGCACCGGCACTGAAAGCTATAATGCCTTCACCACTTCACGATGCAATGAATTTGGATACGGAGAATTGCAGTCGCTGCCATAAAGGAGGAAGTGTACCGTCATTCAGTGAGATACACAGCGGTTATAACAAGGCAATCTATACTTCTTCTGGCCAGAAATATTCCGAGGCCATTGTCGTCACCATTGACACTGCATCTATGGCGGGCAACATACTTACCTTTAAATTTAGCGCTGCTGAGTCCCCAGACCTGGCAGGGCTGGATGTGGCGAACATTGCGCCAACCGTGCTGGTCGGATTGTATGGCTATGACACAAAGGACTACATCGTCGGCCCACACGAGAGGCTTACTGACGATAATGCCGATGGCAAAATCGACAGCAAAGATCAGAGAGCCCTGGAATATGCCGTAGGTAAAGTGCATCCGCGCTTTACGACAGTGTCGGCCGCAGGCGGCAGTTGGGAAGTCACAGCAGACCTGTCAACGTGGGCTGGCATGATTGCTGACGGCAGCGTTAAGAGAGCAGAAATCGCTGTTATGCCGACTCTGAAAACTGCTGACGATGTCACGCTTGCGATCAACTCTCCTTCCAGAACCTTTGACCTTCGTACCTATGCTTTTGATGATGGCTTCTATAGCCCCATCGTAAAGGTTGCCAAAGGTTGTAACGATTGCCATGATGCGCTTGCAACAACCTTCCATTCGCCGGATAGAAGTGGGAATATCGTTACCTGCAGGCTGTGTCACACTACGAAGAGTGGCGGGTCTCATCTGGAAATGCAGTCGAGGTCGATAGATTCTTATATCCATGCGATCCACTCGTTCCAGGCTTTTGATATCGGCGATATTAACTTTGCCGATCCGGTGGCAAAGATGCGTTATGAGCTCCACATTGAGCATACGTATCCCAATTTCACGATTAAGAACTGTAAATCCTGCCACAATGAGGGCGCCTTTGACGTGCCCGATCAGTACAGCTCGTTACCTGGTGTCCTTTCGGCGGCTGATGAAATTAAGACCTGGGACAGAAAGATCGGTGCTGTGCCGCTTTATATCACTGGTCCTGCTTCGAGAGCCTGTGGTTCATGTCACAGAACTGAAATGATCAACGAGGATGAAGCTGGCGAGCTTATAGCCTTTAACCAGCATACTAAACAGGGTGGTTACCTTATCGAGGGCGGGGACGACTACACCTCCGTTCTCGATGAAGTAATCAACTATATCATGGGGCTCTTCAAGTAAGTGAGGAATCTCAGGTGGGCTTCGGCCCCCTTCAGTCGAAGCGCTGTAATAGGCTGCGTATTGTAGAACGCATGTAATATGAACAGGGCTGCCATTCGGCAGCCCTGTTTTTTATGTGCGCCGAGCATGTTCGGCAACCTGGAGGTGAAAGTCCTCTACACAACCTGATGGAGGTGAAGTGTTAGCGAAGCGCAAGAGCGTTGCCGTGAGGCAAGGTTCCAAGGAAGCGTGTAGCAAAGCGGTGACCTGACGAACAGAAACCGGAT
>Ga0210377_10000122_pt1 | contig 70329 bp, 49 predicted proteins | sample PLM4_65_b1redo_FD_155480 | JGI IMG/M metagenome (GOLD analysis project Ga0210377, IMG submission 155480) | Groundwater sediment microbial communities from an aquifer in East River, Colorado, USA - PLM4_65_b1 redo | ecosystem: Environmental > Terrestrial > Soil > Riparian zone | place: USA: East...
CGTTCGGGGGGGTGTTCGCGACGCTGAACGCCCGCCTCATCAAGATGCAGGTGCCGGAGGTCGACTTCGTCTGCCGCGGCGACGGCGAGCAGCTGATCCTCGATCTGCTGGACCGGCTCGACGACCCCGCCACCGTCACCGGGGTCACCTGGCAGGAGGGCGACGGCACGCTCCGCCACAACCCCGACCGCCTGCTCGATGGCGATCTCGACCGGTGACCGTACCCGGACCGGGAAGGGCTGCCGATCGACTTCGTCGAGTCGATGCCGCTGGACGTACCCGCGGTCCTGTCGCTTGAACGCTTCACGACGATGCAGACCTCCCGTGGCTGCCCCTGGCCGTGCGTCTTCTGCGACATCCCCATCTTCAACGAGGGGAAGTGGCGGGCGCGCGGCGCCGAGTACGTGGTCGGGGAACTGGCTGGCTTGCAGCGGGAGGGCTACGGAGCGGTCTTCTTCGTGGACGACCACTTCCTGCTCCAGCCCAGGAGGATCGAGGCGATCTGCCGCGGCATCGGCGAGCAGGGGGTCACCATCGAGTGGGGCTGCGAGGGGTGGGTCGACTCGACCTGCATGGATCTGTTTCCGGCGATGGACAAGGCCCACTGCCGGACGCTGATGTTCGGGATCGAGAGCGGCAGCCAGAAGATCCTGGACCGGCTCAAGAAGGAGCAGACGCTGCAGGAGATCGAGACCGCGGTGGCGAACGCCAAGCGCGCCGGGATCGAGATCGTCCGCGGCTTCTTCGTGGTGAGGATCCCGGACGAGACCGAGGCCGACCTGCGGGCCACCTTCCGCTTCGCCTCGAAGATCCGCATCGACAGCTTCGGCTTCAACCGGTTGTGCGTCTACCGCGGCACGCCGCTCTGGCGGGAGTACGTGCGACGCGGCCTCGTGGACGACGCGGCCGACTGGTACAAGTACTTCAAGTGCACCTCCATCGACCCGAGCTGCCTCTCCGGCGAGGATGTCCATCGGATCCGCTCGGAGGAGATGCGCCGGTTGATCCTCTACAAGCTCACCCGCCACCTGCGGCAGACGCTGCGGCTGCTGCGCCGATTCACGCGCCACATGCCGTCGCGGGATGTGCTCTACCTGCTGGCCAAGCCGTTCCTTGGAAAGAAGCAGGGGGCGACCCGGGCCGAGGTCCTGTCCCGGACGGTGGAGCCCGGCGAGATCAAGAGCGCCGCCGCCGACCTGACGCAGCTCGCCGATGAGACGCTGGAACACGCGATCAAGAGCTCGCGGGAAGAGCGCGCCCGCCTGCAGGCCGAGGCGTAACGGGGTCGGCCCATGGGAATTTTATGCGCTCGAAGCGGCGCAAGCTGTCAGGTGTCATGGGGTACGCCTTCGATCCCTCAGCTCGCCTTCGCGAGCACCCGGACTTCCTTCGACAGGCGCCCGGCCAAATGGTCGCGTTCAGTCTCAAGATCGTGGGTCGTCTGCAGGTTGAGCCAGAACCGCTCCGAGTTGCCGAAGAATCGCGCCAGACGGAGTGCCGTGTCTGCGGTGATGGCCCGCTTGCCCCGGACGATCTCGTTGATTCGTCGAGGTGGCACACTCAAGCTCTTGGCGAGCCGATACTGCGTCAGACCCAAAGGCTTGAGAAACTCCTCAAGGAGGATCTCGCCGGGGTGAATCGGGGGCAGTTTCTTCTTGGGCATGAGAGACTCCTAATGATAGTCCACGATCTCAACGTCCAGAGCATCTCCTTGGTGCCACCGGAAGCACACGCGCCATTGATCGTTGACTCGAATGCTGTGTTGCCCGGAGCGATGGCCGGAGAGCTTTTCCAGCCGGTTCCCGGGAGGTGTCCGCAGATCTTCAAGGGACGTCGCAGCGTCCAAGATGAGCAGCTTCCGGAGGCCAGCACGTTGAACTGACAGACCCCACTTTCGCGTGGGCTCTCGCTGAAACAAGACCTGAGTGTCTTTACCTCGGAAGCTCCGGATCACGCAGGAATAATAACGCTGCACGTTACTAGTGTCAACGTCCGTGGCGTCCACCCCATTCCTGGCTCCGATCTCGTTGCGGTGCGCTCGCTCAGCCGTGCACCTTGAACCAGCTCCCGAGCAAACGGGGGCATAGGTATCGCTTCAGTCCGGGGCGAGCGGCAGCCTCTCGTCTCAGAATCGCCCTGACGAGCCCGACTACCAGGCACGGCTGTGCCTTCCCGTCAAGTGCGGTTGACATGGTCGCACGGCTCACGGAATCATCGCGCATGTTCCCGCGGCACCATCTGTGGGCGCCAGATCAATGACGACGCCGCAATCCGGTCATGGCCTGTCCCATGACCGTCTCATCGAGAAGATCGGCGAGGGACTGATAGGGAATTGTATCTCGCCGCACGTCGCGTCGGCCGTGAGCGCGGGCTGTGGGGGCTGCCCGCCACCGTGCGGCGGGCTCGAAGCGCTCTCTCCGCCGCGCGCCGCGCGCCACCGGGCGGTCGCCTGCGGTGGCACCCGCCCCGGGGGCGCGGCGGGAGCATCCTGATCGCGGACAGACCTCGGCTCGCCAGGGCGCGCTTGGTCAGGTCCGGATGTCGACGGCGGTGCGGAGCCACGAGGGGGGCACGTGGCTGCCGGGTGGGTCCGTCGTGCACGCGGCGCGCCGTTCAGCCAGCCGGCGGCGCGTAGGCGCGGGTCTGGATCCGGGGCCGGGCTTGGGATCTACCGGATCACCGCGGGGTTCAGAAGGAACGCGATGACCCGCATCGTCCCGCCGCAGGGGCAGCGCAGCGGGTCGACCTCGAACACCTTGGCGATCAGCCTCGCCCGGTGGCGGCGGCGCTCGCGCTGCGATGGGGTCAAGGAGTCCGGCGCGCCGTCGACTGAGGCCGGCCCCTGCCCTGTTCCGGCGGCCCGACGCGCCCGCGCCCCCCGCGTGCGGTTGGCGCAGGCGCCATACATCCGTGTGAGGAGCAGCCCCGGCGGCGGGATGTGCTGGCACAGCCGGGCCAGCATCTCCAGCGGGTCGAGGGTGACACGGTCGTGGCCGGTGACCGGGTGGAGGTGGCGGCACAAACGCTCGACACCCTCCACGTCCCACGGTGCGACGCGGATGGCGCTGTGCACGGAAAACCCCGAATGCCTCCAGGCCAGAAGCCCCGCCGCGGCTTCGTCCTCGAGCCGGCCGCGCTGGCGCAACATCTCCGCAGTCGAGGAATGCGAACAGGCTGCGCTCGATCTCGGCGCGCCAGGAGCCGTAGCGTCCGGCGAAGCGCTCGTCGTAGACCTGCTTGAATGTCTCGTGGTGCGCCTCGGCCAGCCCGCTGCAGGCGGCGTCGGCCATGCCCCGCGCCGGAGCACGAACTGCGCCGGGAGGGAGGCCTCAACCCTATCCGTTGCCGGTCAACCGCTTGTCCGCTCCCCGGCCAATGCGCCCCCGCGAGTGGGTCGTCCGCCTGCGGACACAGGCTCCGGACGTCGCCTCAAACCAGGCGGTCTCCTGGGTGAACCCGACCAGGCCGGCGACCTTCTGCCGCGTGAGCGCCGGCGGCAGCTGGATGCCGTCCTCTCCGAATCGGCCCATGCGCCAGCTCAGGGTCAGCAGCAGACGCGCCACGCGCACTGTTGACGAAGGACATCTCGGTAACGTATACGTGAGCCGCCCTTGTACCCTGGCCGCGAGGAAGCGATTCCCGCATCCAGGACTTCGTGGTGGAGATCTTGGAACGGGGACAGGCCGCGAACACCAGCGCGCGATCGGCGACCAGGCCAAAGCACACGGCGCGGAAAGAAGACGAGCGATGAGCCGGAAGCCACGGCGTGGCAAGGCCGATGCGCTCGAAGTCGACATCGAGCTGGCGCTCAACCCCGGCGCCTTCATCCCGGACCGAGCGTGCTTCTCGTTCGTCAGCGACCTCGACGGTGTTGCGGCCAAGATCGCGAAGCTCACCAGGACCGGCCCGACCCGTGCCATGGCGCTCTACGAGACGTTCCTCGCGGGGTGCCACGAGAAAGCGGAAGAGCTGGATGACTCGAGCGGCAGCTTCGGACAGTTCGCCGGCGAGCTCTTCTGCGGCTGGATCGAGGCCAGGCAGGCGGCAGGATCCGACCCCGACGAGACAGCCACCAGGCTGCTCGCCTGGATGGACGACGATCCCCACTGCTTCTGCTACCACCTCGAGAAGGACGCCGCCAAGGCGTTTGACAAGCCCGGGTTGGCAGCCTTCGAGAAGCAGAGCCGGGCGCGCTTCGATGCCGCGGCCAGAGCGGAGCCCGCACCCGACGGGTCGTTCCGAGACCGGCCCGAGTACGTCCGCCGGCGTTGGGGCGAGGTGCTGCGCACGCTTTACCTCGCGCAGAAGAACGTCGCCGCCTACATCGCGCTCGCCGAGGAGACCGGGCTCACTGCCCGGGACTGCCACGCCGTCGCCACGCTGCTCGCCTCTCGCCGCAGGCCCGAGGAGGCTCTGCCCTGGGTCGATCGTGGGATCGACCTCGACAGGAAGACGCCGCACGGGTCGATGGCGGCTCACGACCTTGCCAGGCTCAAGCGGGAGCTCTTGACCAGGCTCGGCCGCGGGGACGAGGCGCTCGAGGCCGTCTGGGCCGAGTACCGCAAGCACCCGAGCAAGTACACCTACGGCGATCTCATGAAGTTCGTGCCCAAGGCCCGGCGGGCCGCCTGGCACCAGAAGGCCATCGACGCGGCCACGGGGACCGACCTTCACGCACTCATCGATCTGCTCCTCGAGACGAAGGAGATCGAGCGCCTCGCGGAGCTGGTGCGCCGCGCCAGGGACGAGGCCCTCGAGCAGGTGAGCCACTACGCCACCGAGCCGGTGGCGCAGACGCTGGAGAAGCCCCATCCCGGCCCCGCTGCCCGCCTCTGGCGCGCTCAGGGGATGCGCATCGTCAACGCGAAGAAGAGCAAGTACTACGCCGCCGCGCTCTCGAACTTCGAGCGCGCGATGCGCTGCTACGAAAAGGCGGGGTTGACCGCCGAGTGGAAGAAGACCGTGAGCCGGGTTCGCGCCGAACACCACCGCAAGACGGGGTTCATGTCGGGGTTCGAGGACCTGGTCGCGGGCTCCGGGCCGAGCGACAGGCCGTCCTTCCTGGAGCGCGCCAAGGCGCGCTGGGGGAAGAGCCTCGAGGCAGAAGACCGATGAGCCGAGCCGGACAAGACGACAGCGACTTGGCTGGTCTGGACGAACTGATCGAGCGGATCACGGTCGACGCTTGCGGCGATGGCGAAACGCTATGGGCCTTCCGGCAGGCCTTCGAGGACAACGTCATCGTGCCCTGCGACGGGTTCGTCATCGGGGAGCCGGTCTCGGTGCTCGGGTTCGAGTTCGAGGGGAATGAACGCCGCGGGCTGACCGCGACCTGTCGGCGCGAGGACGGCTCCGAGCACGTCGTGGCGGCCTCCGATGTCGTGCTCCCACCGCCATCGAACGGCGCTCGCCACGTCGCCGCCTACCGCAAGTGGCTGGGCCTCGAACCGTATCCTCCCGAAGTCGTTCCCGGCGCCCGCCGCAGACGGCAGCACAAGGCCACTTCCGCCGACCTCGATCTGAGCGGTCCCATCGAGCTGGTCGCCCTCTCGGTCAAGGAGAAAGCCGCTCGCTGCCGGCTCCCCGGCAGCGACCGGGTCGTCACGTTGCGCGCGAGCCGGCTCTGGGAGGTGGTCCCCGGCGAGATCGCCGTAGTACGGCCGCGCAGGCAGTGGAGCTACGCCGGCCACCCCTACCTCTCGGGCGCGATCGAGTCCACGCGGCTCGACGTGGCCACTCTGGGCCTCGTGCCTCTGCGACTCGAGGACCAGGGCACCTGGGATCCTCAGGACCACTACTGGGGCGAGGGGAACGAGCCCATCGAGGAGTGGGCCAGGCCGATCATCGCCCGCGGCCCGCGGCCCGAGTTCGAAATGGAGCAGGTCGTGCCCGGGAGCGACCCCGACGATCCGGACGCCGACCCCATCACCGAGTCCAACGACCTCAAGGACGCCGGCGACCCCCGGGAAGCGCACAAGATCCTGATGGAGCTCTGCCAGGCCGACATCCGCTGCCTGGACGCCCATGCCCACCTCGGCAACCTCGTCTTCGACCGAAGCCCCGCGGACGCGATCCGGCACTACGAGGTGGGGCTTCGCATCGGCGAGCTGTCGCTCGGCGGCAACTTCGACGGTCTGCTGCCGTGGGGTGACATCGACAACCGGCCGTTCCTTCGCTGCATGCACGGCTTCGGTCTGTGCCTGTGGCGGCTCGGCCGGTTCGCGGAGGCCGGGCGCGTCTTCGACCGGATGCTCTGGCTCAACCCGTCCGACAACCAGGGCGTGCGCTTCTTGATCGACGACGTTCGATCCCGGAGGGTCTGGGAAGACCGCCGAGAGGAAGGGTGACGCATGGCAAGCCGGCAGCGCGCCACGGAGACAGCATGAAACGGTACGACGTCGATGGGGGAGTCCCCACGCTCGAAGCGGCGCTCTCCGAGCGCATGAACGCCGACGCCCTCAAGAAGCTCGCCGCGCTTACCCATGAGAAGCTGCCCACGAGGAAAGCGGACCTGGCCGCCGTCATCATCCGGCACCTGGGAGGAGAGCGGTTGCGCACGATCTGGCAGTGCCTGGATGATCTGCAGCGCGCCGCCGTGGCCGAGGTCGTACACTCCGACAGCAGTCGGTTCGTCGCCGATCGCTTCCGCGCAAAATATGGCCGGGACCCCTTCTGGGGCTCTCTCGACCGATACCGGCAGAACGAGCGTCCAAGCCCGCTTTGCTTCTTCTTCTACGACGGTGTCATGCCCGACGACCTGAAGGAGCGGCTCAAGGCGATCGTGCCACCGCCCGTCGCGGCGAAGATCAAGACGCTCGATCAGCTCCCGGCCACGCATGAGAAGGGAACTGAGGTGGTGCCGATCGCGGTCCGTGAGACCGAGCGAGCGGCCCTGCAGGAGCTGCTCTCCGTCCTGCGGCTGGTCGACGCCGGGAGGGTCGCGGTGAGCGACAAGACACGGCGGGCCTCGTCCGCGACGCTCGACGCGATCACGGCGATCCTCGAGGGCGGAGACTACTACCCCCACGTGCCACCGAAGAGCAAGTGGGACGACGAGAACGCCGGACCGATCCGCGCCTTCGCCTGGCCGCTGCTCCTCCAGGCGGGTGGGCTCGCCCGGCCCGCAGGCGCGAAGTTGCAGCTCACCAAGGCGGGCCGGAAGGCGCTCTCCGAGCCGGCCGCCGAGACGATCTGCACGTTGTGGGCCGAGTGGGTGAACACGGCCCTCGTCGACGAGCTCGCGCGCATCGAATGCGTCAAGGGGCAGACCGGCAAGGGCAAGCGCGGGCTCACCGCCGTGTCGTCGCGGCGGGACGCGATCGCCGACACCCTGGCCGAATGCCCCGTGGGCGGATGGATTTCGACCGACGAGTTCTTCCGTTTCATGCGGGCCTCGGGCAACGATTTCGCGGTGACCCGGAACGCCTGGAACCTGTATATCGGCGAGCTGCAGTACGGCGCGCTCGGCTACGACAACGGCGGGCGCATTCTGGAGGAGCGTTATCTCTTCTGTCTGCTGCTCGAGTACGCCGCCACGCTCGGTCTGATCGACGTCGCGCTCATCCCGCCCGCGGGCGCCCGCGGCGACTACCACAGCATGTGGGGCACGGACGAGCTGCCGTTCTTCAGCCGCTACGACGGGCTGATGTACTTCCGCGTCACGCCGCTCGGGGCCTACAGCCTGGGTACGGCATCGGACTACGAGGCCGCGCCCGTCGAGGTGAAGCCGGTGCTCCGGGTGCTGCCGAATCTGGAAGTCGCGGCCATCGGATCGACCCTCGAGCAGGGCGACCGCCTCGCCCTTGACGCCTACGCAACCCGTGTCTCGGACCTCGTCTGGCGACTGGATGCCGGCAGGCTTCTGGCCGTCATCGAAGAGGGACGGCCGGTGGCCGAGATCCGCGAGTTTCTGGCGGCGCGAAGCGGCACTCCGATCCCCGACACGGTCGTGCGCTTGCTCGAGGATGTCGCCGATCGGAGCGTGAAGGTCCACGACCGCGGCCTGGCCCGCCTCATCGAGTGCGCCGATCCCGCGCTCGCCACGCTCATCGCGAACGACTCGCGGACCGGCAAGCACTGCATGCAGGCCGGGGAACGACACCTCGTCGTGCAGGTGTCCTCGGAGGCCGCCTTCAGGCGCACGCTGCGCGAGCTCGGCTACCTCCTGTCCGCGGGTGATACGCGCCCGGCAAGAAACCGTCGCACGAGCCGGTGGGACGATTCGGTGCCGCAGGCGCCCGAGGCGTAGACGCGTGGCGCCGGCGTCCGAAAACGCGCTCATCGTCCAGAGCGACTGCAGCGTCCTCCTGGATGTCCACGCGCTGCGGGCCGAGGATGCCAGAGCAGCGCTTGCGCCCTTCGCCGAACTGGTGAAGAGCCCCGAGCACGTCCACACCTACCGTCTCAGCCCGCTCTCCATCTGGAACGCCCGGGCCGCAGGTCTCGGCGCCGGGCAGATGGTGACCGCGCTGCGCGAGCACGCCCGGTACGCGGTCCCGCCGAACGTCGAGCAGGAGATCCTCGAGCTGGCGGCGCGCTACGGGCGGGTCGTCATCACGCGCGACGGCGCCTGGCTGCGCTGCGCCTGCCTCGACGAAATGACCGCCGAGCGCCTGTCTCGGGACCGGGAGGCCGGCCGGTACTTGACCGACCGCATCGACGGGTCGAGCTTCCGCGTCGACCCGGGCGAGCGCGGTGCTCTCAAACAGGCGCTGGTCGCAGCCGGATTCCCCGCCGAGGACCTGGCCGGCTACGTGGCCGGCGAACCGTTTCCGGTCGCGCTCCGAGAGAGCGTGGCGTCGGGCCCGGCGTTCGTGGTGCGTGACTATCAGCGGCAGGCGGCCGAGGCGTTCTACCTGGCGGGCTCCGAGCGTGGTGGCAGCGGGGTTGTCGTCCTTCCCTGCGGTGCGGGCAAGACCATCGTCGGTCTCGCCGCGATGGAGCTGGTCGGGCAGACGACGCTCGTCCTCACCACCAGCCTGACCTCTGTCAAGCAGTGGCGTCGCGAGCTCCTCGACAAAACGAGCGTCCGTCCGGACGACATCGCCGAGTACACCGGCGAGCGGAAAAACACCGGGCCGGTGACCCTGACCACCTACCAGATTCTCACCTGGCGCGCTGACCGCGAGGGAGAGTTCCCGCACCTCGAGCTGTTTCGGGCGCGCTCCTGGGGGCTCGTCATCTACGACGAGGTGCACTTGCTGCCGGCCCCGGTCTTCCGCGCCACGGCCGATCTCCAGGCCCGCCGGCGTCTGGGCCTCACGGCGACCCTCGTGCGGGAGGACGGCCGCGAAGCCGATGTGTTCGCGCTCATCGGGCCCAAGCGCTTCGATGTCCCCTGGAAGGACCTCGAGCGGCAGGCATGGATCGCGACTGCGTCCTGCGTCGAGGAGCGTGTGCCCATGAGAGCCGAGCGGCGAATGGAGTACGCCCTCGCGGACAGGCGGGCGCAGTTCCGTATCGCCGCCGAGAATCCGGCGAAGCTCGTCCGGCTGCGCAGGCTCCTCGACAAGCACCCGGACGGGCGGGTCCTCGTCATCGGTGGGTACCTCGCCCAGGTCGAGGCCATCGCGAAGGAGATCGGCGCCCCGCTCGTGACCGGCAAGACGCCGCAACCGGAACGGGAGCGGATCTACGATCGCTTCCGCCGCAACGAGCTGCGCTGCATCGTGCTCTCGAAGGTGGGGAACTTCGCCATCGATCTTCCCGACGCTGACGTGCTCATCCAGGTCTCGGGTTCATTCGGCTCGCGGCAGGAGGAGGCCCAGCGGCTCGGCCGCATCCTGCGGCCCAAAAGCGACGGCCGCACCGCCCGCTTCTTCACGCTCGTCTCGCGCGACACCCGCGAGGAGGAGTTCGCCCATCACCGCAAGCTTTTCCTCACCGAGCAGGGCTACTCTTACCAGGTGGTCCTCGCCGATGAACGGTAGGTGCCGGGGAGAAACGGCGTCCATGAGGGGGGGGGATGGGTGCGGATCCTCTCGACGATCGCGGCCCGCTGCTCGGGGCTGAACTCGCGGCCGGCGGCCTCGTCGCAGACCCCGGCCCATAGGAAGTTCAAGGTGCGATTTCAGGTTCATTCCATGGCTCCGCTGGTGGGTGGCGGAACCGGGCGGGAGAGCCGGGTGGCGAGCTTCAGCATCTGGAAGCCATGTAACGGGCTGGACTGGCTGCCTGCCTCCATCACTCCGCGACCCCACCGGATAGCCTCACGGCGGGTCCACTCCCCCCGCTGAACCTAAAAGACGCTGGCAGGTCGTACCGAGTCATCACGTCCTTTCTTCGCCTCAATCTCCTCAGCGACCGACATCACCCCCGCGTCCCATTCGCGTTCGAAGCTCTCGCTACTCGGCGGGCGCGCTCTAGCCCGGATAATTCACGAAGCGTGAGAACAGTAGAGCCTCCGACGTGGCAGAAAGCGGTTGTTGACGCCGACTTTCTCACACCGGAGGCTCTTCCTCCTGTCACAGCAATTGCGGCAGCGGGCGCGATGCAGAGTGACGATGGGCAGGTGCCGGCGCTCGCCGAGATACCGGACGTCGAAGTCTTCCTGCTCGACGATGGAGCCGTGGGCGGCCTGATGCGGACCGGGATGCCGCCCCCTTACGGAGCGCCCGTCGACTTGACAGCCGGGAAGCCGACGCCATATAAGGGCGGCATATCAACGCTTTTCTCGTTTCGCAAAGCCATCTGTTTCGCGGCGCCTTGCGTTCACCCGCGCGCGCCGTGCGGACCGTCGCGATCGCTCGCGGCCGAGCCAGGGAGTCTTCCGAGCGGGTAAGGGGGGGGCCTTATGGAAATCTCACGCAGGATGGGGTTGATGGGCGGCGCCGTCGCGATGGTCTGCCTGATGATGGTGGGCGGGGTGGCGCATGCGCCGGAAGGGACGGCCGATCGCCGGTGCGCCCTGGACATCGGCGGGCCGATCAAGGTCGACATCGTTGTCCCTGAAGGGATCGCGCCCGGCGCCACCGTGCCGGTCGAGGGCACCATCCGGCTGCACCGGGACGTCACCACCCTTGCCGTGCGCGTCGAGACTCAGGGAGAGGTGGGCACGGGTGCCCTGCCCGGCGTGTCGGGACCGCTGTTCTCCGGCGACGTGGTGTCGTTCAACACGACGGCAACCTATGGCGGCCCCGGCAGGGCGTCGGTGACCATCGTGGCCGAGGGGAAGGACGAGACCGGACGGACGATCGACTTCGCCCGCGGGACCCTGTTCGCCCTCGTGCGCGCCGACCGCTCGTTCGCCGGGATCGGCGACTTCAAATCGCTCGAGCTCGCGGCGCTCCGGGCCCGCGCCACGACCTCGTTCATGACCGCCGCCGACGAGGAGATGGAGCGCCTCAACCTGGTGCGCCTGCAGCGCTCGGCGACGCCCGTGGACATCGTGCGTCAGCCGGTGGGCCCGGAGCAGATGCGGCTCAACACCCTGGTCGGCGCCCCGCCGCAGGGGAACGCGGCATCGACGGAAGGGGCCCCGGACACGGCCGTCGCCGGTACCATCACCATCAACGGCAATGTCCAGTGGCAGGACGAGAATGGCGGATGGCATCCGGTCTACGGCGCCCGGATCGACATCTATGACGACGACCTCGGGCCGGACGAGTTCGTGGACAATACGATCACCGACACCAACGGCGACTACAGCATCAGCGTCAACAACGACGACGGGATCGGCGCGGGCGATCGCGACATCTACGTCAGGTACCTCACCCGCAACTCCTTCGTGATCTGCCAGGATGACGGCGGCGACGTCTACTTCGCCGAATCGGGCACCCATGACGAGACCCCGAGCGGCACCACGATCACCGAGGACTTCGCCTTCCCGATGGGTGGCGACAACGACGCCAACTCGATCTTCCAGGCCGGCACCTGGATCGCGGCCTACGTCGCCTTCGACGCCGAGGGAGCCGCGCTTCCTCAAGTCGATCTGGTGTGGCCGAACGGCGACGACCACTCGTTCTACAACGGCGCCGTGCGGATCGAGGAGCCGGATCGCTACGACTGGGACACCGTGCACCATGAATTCGGGCACTACGTCACGGATTCGCTCAACATCGAGGACAACCCCGGCGGCCCGCACAACATCGGCGACTGCATCGTCGACGAGCACGGCGACGACAAGAGCGAGGGGAACCGGCTGGCGTGGGGCGAGGGGTGGCCCACCTACTTCGGCACCTCGGGGCAGCGCGAGTTGAACCTGGCGTCGCTTAACGTGCCGCGCGTCGGCGACGTCCTGTACGAAGACCTCGAGGATGGCTCGCTGAGCTACAGTCTCGACACGCAGGACAACAACGGGCGCGGCGAGGACAACGAGGTGGCGGTGCAGCGCCTGCTGTGGGATCTCTACGACAGCGGCTCCGAGGGGCGCGACGCCATCAGCCGCTCGGACAACTCGATCTGGAACGCCATCAAGGGCGCCGCGGGCGCGCCGCACATCCTGTCGCACTACTGGGGCGCGCTGCGTTCCGGTCAGTCCGACCAGACCCAGATCCTGATGGGGGAGATCGCCTCCGACCAGCAGATCGGACCGCAGCTCACGTCGCCCGCCCAGGGCGGCGTGGTCTCGCCGTCGAACCGCAACTTCTCCTGGAAAGGACTGGTGGGCTGCCCGTCGTCGTACACCGGCGACTTGTTCGACCTGGTGTTCTACAACGCCGCGACCTTCGCCAAGCTCCTGACCGTCCCGGGGATCGGCACAACCTCGCACACCCTGTCCCTGGCCAATCTCCAGTCGCTCTCGACGACGACCCACAACGTGCTGTGGGGAGTCGAGGGGTCGCACACGCCCGGACCGGCGACCGGCCCCTACCTCGGCGAGACATTCGCCATCACGGTGAACCAGCCGCCGGTGGCCGACGCCGGCACCGACATCATCGCCGAGTGCACCTCGCCCACGACCACGCCGGTCATGCTGAACGGGACCGGATCGAGCGACCCGGACGGCGACGCGCTGACCTACACCTGGTCGGCGCCGGGTGTCGCCTTCGACAACAACCACCTCGCCACGCCGACCGGCCAGTTCCCCATCGCGACGAAGACCGCGACCCTGGTGGTCTCGGACGGCATTGCGACCGACGACGACACCGTGGATGTCACGGTGCACGACACCACCGCCCCGGTCATCGCCTGCCCGGGTGACATCGTGGTGGAGTGCTCGGCCTCCGGCGGGACGCCCGCGAGCGACCCGCAGCTCGATCCCTTCTTCAACGGCGTCTCGGCGACCGACATCTGCGACACGACACCGGCGATCACCAACAACGCCCCGGGCTTCTTCCCCCTGGGCGATACGATCGTCACCTTCACCGCCACCGACGACAGCCTCAACGCCTCGAACTGCCAGGCGAAGGTGACCGTCCAGGACACGACGCCGCCGGTGATCGACGCCACGGTCAATCCGCTGGCCCTCTGGCCGCCGAACCATACCCTGCGGACGATCACGGCGACCATCACCGTGTCGGACATCTGCGATCCCAATCCCGCCGTCCGCCTGTTCTCGATCGTCAGCAACGAGCCGGACAATGGCCTGGGCGATGGCGATACGGCGAACGACATCCAGGACGCCGCCATCAATACCGATGACCGCGAGTTCCTGCTGCGCTCCGAGCGCGCCGGCAAAGGCAACGGCCGGCTTTACAGCATCCTCTACGAGGCCGAGGACCAGAGCGCCAACAAGGCCCAGGACGGCGCGACCGTCCTGGTGCCGCACCGCTCGATCCTGCAGCTCAACTCGATCCGGATGAACAGCCTCGGCGGGGGGGCGAAGTCCGGCGCGCCGGGCCTCCCCGGTGTGGGCGCGACCGCACCCGTCGGCGGCTCGCAGCCGGCGGCCGGCTCGCCCCGGATCGGCAAGCAGAGGAAGCCGGTCAGGGAGAAGTCGAAGTAGTCGTGACCGGACCGCGCCGCCTCCCGGCGGCTCCAACCGGCAGCCGCGATGAAGGGGGGCGGACCCCCGGGTCCGCCCCCCGAACGCGGGTCATCCTGATCGCCGGCGCCCTCGTGGTCGTCGCGCTCGCCGCGACACCCTCCTGCGCCGTCGCGGCGGACCCGGTCTGCCGGGCCATGCCGCAGCGCGCCGTCACCGTCTTCTTCGATGGCGAGCGCGACATGCAGCCGCTTGCCGAGATCGGCTCCGTCACCATCGCAGGCCCGCCGTCGGGCGCCACATACCCTCGAACGCCGTTGCGTGGCGGCGACGGACGGCTGCACAAGCTGGCCTACGACGACCCCACCGGGCCGCTCCCGGTGCGCGAGGGCGCCGCCTACGACCTCCGCGTCGAGTTCGTGCCGGGGGAGCCATCCCCCTGCGCGCTGCTGCTCTCCGATGCCGAAGGGCTGCTGCTCGCCGCGGCGAGCGATCTCGATCTGGGTGAGCGGGTCATGAAGTCGGGGGTGCCCGGGTTCACGCTGCGGCTGCAACCGACCGAATGCCCCAGCCGCCCGCCCGGTACCTGCTATCAGTCCCGCGTCAATGCCGTCCTCGAGGTGACCCACGAAGGCCGCACCATCCGCCTGCACCAGGGGGAGAGCGGCCGTCTCGGCCGGTATCGTGTGACCTGCCTGATCGCCGAACGCGTCGCCTATAAGAGAGGATGCGCGGACGCCGGCGTCTTCCAGGTTTCCTACACCATCCGACGCCAGGAGGGGTGAGGCGCAACACGCTTCGTTACGGGCAGTCTGAACCCGAGGCCAGGATCTCCAGGTCGCGTCCCTCGACCTGGCCCGGGCCAGCCGCGTCGTAGCTCCCGTGACCTGCCGGTGTTACCTGGCGTACGAGGTAGAAGAAACCATCGCCGACGGGGGCGGGGTCGAGTACCTGCTCGACAAGCACGTGGCCGCCGCACGACGCCGATGTCCCTCGCTCGAACGCAAGCGCATCTCGCCGCACGTGCTCCGCCACAGCGCGGCCATGGACCTGCTCCAGCACGGCGTCGACCGCTCGGTCATCGCCCTCTGGCTCGGCCACGAGTCGGTGGAGACCACACAGATGTACCTGCATGCCAGCCTTGAGATGAAAGAGCAGGCGCTCGCCAAGACGACGCCTTTGAACGTGCCCGCGGGACGCTACCGCCCCGATGACCAGCTCCTGGCCTTCTTGAGGAGCCTCTGATTATGCCGCGCTCAACCGCAGCCGGCGGCAGGGATCCGCCGAGTTCAGGAATCGACTCGGCATAAGCGCCAGACCGACAGTGCGATCGACCTTGGACCGGTGACTTGTATCCATGCTGACTCCGCCGCTCCGTCGACCGTTGGTCATGAGGATTCAGAAGATCCCCCTCTCGGTCATGCATTCTTCTACTTGGCCGCCTACATCGATGGATGGGGCAGTAGCGGCTACGGTACGGCAAGCGCGGCCAAGCCCAGAGTGGCTGGCTCGGGGGACTGTCAGTAGGAAGACCAGCAGGCCGGTGGCAAGCCCATAGGCCGTATTCAAGAGATTGGATTCCCATTGAGGGTGGTGGGGGAGCGACGTCTCAGGCCGCCTCCCGCCACCCCTCGCGACCCCAGCAGATAGCCTCCCGGCTGACCCTGATCTGCATCTTTTCTGCTTCATCGCCTGTCCCCCCGCTGAACTCAAAAAGTCGCGGGAAGGTCGTATCAGGTGACGATGTCCCGGGCCTGTTTGGGTTGGGTGGGCGGCGTCAAGGATGCACAAGAGACCGTGCCGAAGAACCCGCCCCACCAACAGGTTGACAGCCATCCCAGCCCGGCGTACAAGGGACTCGCTCGCTCTTGACCGGTAGCGTGCCAGCTGTACGGATTCTGAGGCTCGAGGTCGCCGGGAGGCCTTGGGCGCGGAGGAGTACATGCGCATGCGCCGGTCCAGCGAAGCCGTACCATCCATTCCCAATCCGCAGCGCGTGATTGTCGGCCCGCGAGTGCGCGCGTGCCTCTCGACGTGGGCCCCTTGGCCGAAGATCTGTCTCCGTGAGGGGCTGGTAATTCTGGCCCTGCTGGGGTGGGGGACGTCCGCCGCCTTGGCCGATGCGGACTGGGATGGCCCCGGGCTCGCGTCCGTTCGCCAAGGGCACGCGATGGTCTACGACAGCGCCCGGGGGCGTGTCGTGCTGTTCGGCGGACAGATCGCCAATGTCGGCGATCTCGGCGACACGTGGGAGTTGGACGGGAGCCGCTGGATCGAGCGCACGCCCGCGGTCAGTCCGCCCGCCCGGGCCACGCACGCGATGGCCTACGACAGCGCCCGGGGGCGTGTTGTGTTGTTCGGCGGCAGAAGCACGGCGCTGGGCGATCTTGGCGACACCTGGGAATGGGACGGCAGCCAGTGGACCGAGCGCACGCCCGCGGTCAGCCCGCCCGCACGCGACAGCCTCGCCATGGCCTACGACAGCGCGCGTGGACGCGTGGTCCTCTTTGGCGGCGACGGGGCCCCGTTTCCTTTCGGCGACACGTGGGAGTGGGACGGGAGCCAGTGGATCCAGCGCACCCCTGCGAGCGCCCCGGCCCCACGATCCGGGCACGCGATGGCCTACGACAGCGTGCGTGGCCGCGTCGTGCTGTTTGGCGGGGGCTACAACCTGGCCGACACTTGGGAGTGGGACGGCAGCGAGTGGGCGGAGCGCATTTCGATGGTCACGCCGCCCGCCGTGTCCGGACACTCGCTGGCCTACGACGGCGCGCGCGGGCGCGTCGTGCTGTTCGGCGGATGGGGTCCCCCACCCGGCGTCCGCCCACCCGGGGCCTCCGTCGTCATCGGCTGTTCCGGAGGTGAGACATGGGAGTGGGACGGCGCCGTGTGGATCCAGCGCACACCCGCGGTCAGCCCGCCGGCGCGGTGCTGGCAGGCCATGGCCTACGACGGCGCACGGGGGCGCGTCATCCTGTTCGGGGGATCGAGCCTGTACTTCGGAGACCTCGCCGACACCTGGGAATGGGACGGCGATCAGTGGACGCAGGGTCTCCCTCTCCCCCGTCACGCGCACGCGCTGGCGTTCGACAGCGCCCGGGGACGGACCGTGATGTTCGGCGGCAGCAGCTCGATCGGCGATCTCGCCGACACCTGGGAGTGGGACGGCAGCCGGTGGACACGGCGCACGCCCGCGGTCGGCCCGTCCGCCCGCGTCGACCACGCCATGGCCTACGACAGCGTGCGCGGGCGCGTGGTGCTGTTCGGTGGATACGCCACCGGGGTCGGCAATCTCGGCGACACTTGGGAGTGGGACGGCAGCCAGTGGCAGCTGCGCACGCCCGCGGTGAGTCCGCCCGCCGGTTCAGGACACGCGATGGTCTTCGACAGCGCCCGGGGGCGCGTCGCCCTCTTCGCCGGGATCACGTGGGAGTGGGACGGCAGCCAGTGGACGGAGCGCGCGCCTGACGGCCCTCCGTGGGGTCGCTACCGCCCCGCCATGGCCTACGACAGCCAGCGGCGGCGCGTCGTCCTGTTCGGCGGCGGGGGCCCCTTCGAAATCCAATACGGGGACACCTGGGAGTTGGACGGAAGCCAGTGGACGCAGCGGGCCCCCGCGGTGAGTCCGCCCGCGGTCCCGCCCGCGATGGCCTACGACAGCGCGCGTGGGCGCGTGGTCCTGGTCGGCGGCTGGGGATTGGCCGACACTTGGGAGTGGGACGGCAGCCAGTGGGTCCAACGCACGCCGGCGACAAGCCCACCCCCCCGGTGGGGCGGCCACGCCATGGCCTACGACAGCCTGCGGGGGCGCGTCGTCCTTTTCGGCGGCAGCAATGGGTACAATTCCTATCTCGGCGACACCTGGGAGTATTCCGAGTGCGGCTACGCTAGCGGTTCGTCTCCCTACGGCCGCCTTCTGTTCCCGCCACTGTGCACCGGCGACGCGGCCGGGCTGACCGAGGACGTCTACGACGGCGGCCAGGTGGCGATCCCCCGCGGCGCCCACGACAGCTTCTACCTGTCGTCGAGCGGCACGAGTTTCACGCCGCTCGTGGTTGACGACGCCGTCCGCATCAACGGCCAGGATTCCGGGCTCGGGCCGTACGAACGGCAGGCAGGGGTTCCTCCTTTCACACCGAACGTTCCGATCGAGCACAACCTCATCCCGCTGCCGGCGCACGACGTGACGGACCTGATCCCGCCGGGCACGAGCATCGTGACCTTCGAGCTGCTCGACACGGATCGGGGCATCTACGGGCACACGGCCGTGTACCTGGTGGCGGACTGCGGAATCTGGCTCGCGGGTAACAGTCCCACGACAATCAACTGGATCACCCACGACGACCAGATCGCGGGCACCCCGCCGGAGTTCGATGCCCAGTACGGGCTTCTCTCGCAACTCAAGGCGGACAGGAACTACAGCGGTGCAGCATGTCTTGGCCACTTCAATGACACACCGGCAACGGACGCATTGCCCAACCCGGCGGTTGGCGACGGGTACTACTATCTGGTGAGGGGCGTGAGCAGCTGCATGGCCCAGGGGTACGGGGACTCCAGCCTTGTCCCCGATCCGAGGGATGCGTTGGACGTGTTGCCGATTTGCCCCTGAGAACGAGCGCCCGGATGTGGCGGAGCAACCCGTTGACAGCATTCTCAGCCCGGCGTACGAGGGATCCGCCCGCTCTCGACCGGATCGTGTGCCAGCCGTACTCATTCTGTGACTCGAGGCCACCGGGAGGCCCTGAGTACAGTGGAGTACATGCGCATGCATGGGTTCTTGGGCGAAGCCCCCCTCACTCCTTTCCTGCAAACGAGACGGCCGCAGGAGTCATTTGGTTGCGAGTCGCCACGTACCTCTTTGAGGCCGCGGGGCCGAGTCGATAAGCAGCGCAGAGCGAACTCCTGGCCGTGCAGGGCTCAGGTGATCGGTTGTTGGGCTGAAAGGACCGAATAAGGAGGATCGAGATGAGAATCCGTTCCCTGTTCGTCGGCTCCTTCCTGGCGTTCTCTGTGGCGTACCCGGTCTTCGCCGAAGGCACCTTCCCCCCCGCAGAAGTCGATGTGTTTGCGACCGGTTCGGGTTTTAGTGTCACCATCAATGGTGTTGACTATTTGGGTCTTTTGAGCGACTCACAGACTACGGTCGGCCGGAGCGGCCCGATCAGTGAGGCGACCGAAGGGGTGCCCGTACCTGTGCCGACGGGCTCTTGTGGGGTATGCCAGACCACCGTGGCGGATTCGGACATCGACTGCTGGACGCCTGGATCCGGTGGTCCTGGTGCGAGGAGGGAAGTACATACGGAGATGCTGTCGCTCAACATGTGCGGTGCAATAGGCATGTACACGGTTTGCTACCTAGCCGGGCAGCCCGCATCCGTTGCCCTGGCAGGAGTCTCCGGAGCCGCGTATTACGCCAACACATTCGGAGAGGTCGAGGCGCAGAATCTGACCGGCGACGCGGCCAACGACTTCCCCGCTAACAGTCTCTGGGCCATTCGTGGGGTGGTCACGTTCGATCCTGCTCCGCCGTCGACATCCGGCGTCTTCGTCACGGACCGTTCGATCCTCATGATGTTGAATGACATCCGGGCGCTTCCGCCGGATGACGCCTATGTTGTGGAGGCTGCTGGCGGGGTGCTTGAAGGCGGACGCGGCGCGGCGTGCGGCGCTCTCCCGGCGCCGCTCTTTGACGCAGGGCTTCCCGGGGGGCCCCTTGTCGGGCAGATCAACAGCGGAGCGCAGCATTTCGGGATCCCGGCTCTGGGCACCATCGGCATCATCGTGATGACGCTCGGGTTGCTGCTTGCCGGGATGTGGCTCCTGTGGCGCCGACGGCGGACACTAACCGCGTAGCGAAACCGGAGGTCATTGAAGCTGTCCACCGAAACCGGCGACCGAGTTTCGGCGAAAGTTGCCGCGCCAGAAGGCTCCTGACGACCTGAACCTGGAGAGAAGCGAGTGGGCGTACGCGTCGGGAGTGGCGGCGCCCAGGCGCGTATGCGGCCGATGGCCCCGAGCCGCTGGCGAATGTTCCAGCAACCCGCGCACGGTCATCGCCGAGGGAGTCTCCCAGGCGGGTGGACCGGCAAACCGGATCGCGATCGACGGCCGTCGACATCTGGAGATACCATAGCGTCTTCCATGATTGACACCGACGACCCGGACTTTCCGAAACTCGCTCCTCCGGGGGCCGGCGTTCCCGGCTACCAGAAGTGGGTCGGGAAGCACGTCCTGCTGCCGCTCTGGTGTCTCGGAGTTCCGCCGGCACGGGTTCCCGGCCGGATGGAGCGGCAGGCGAAGGCCCTCGAGGATCTCGCAAGCGGGTGGAGTGCCGCGCAGCGCGAACGGCGCGTCCTGGTGCCTCCGCAGATCGGCCTCGAGGACAGTTCCCGCTTCCATTCGTGGGCTCTCGTCGTCGAGCACCTGGCCGTGATCGGGAACTCCCTGTTGGGGATCCTCGTGGAACTGACGCACGGAAGGACTCCACCGGGCGAGGTGCGTACAGAGACCCTCAAGCCGCAAGGGGAGATCGGCGCCGATCAGGCCGTCGATGAGTACCGAGCGATGCTGCGTCGGTTCCGGCGAGCCATCGAGACCGACTGCCCCGACTGGCGCTCGCCCGCCCGCTTCCCCCACCCGTGGTTCGGGCCGCTCGGTGCGCGGCAATGGGCGAGCTTCGCCCCGTTCCACCAGGACATTCACCTGAGGCAGGCACGGAGGATTCGAGGCCTCGTCCTGCGGTCGCCGAGCGAGGGATGAGCCGATCCTGCGCCCCGGCCGCCCGAGTCGCGCGGTGGTGTCGATGGTGTCGTTGTCGGCGGATGACTGCCCCGATTCCGGTGCGATCGAAGAATGCATACTCGCTGACGCGCCGAGCCCTGTCGCTGCTCCTCTCGGTCGCCCTGCTCGGGATCCCGGTTTCGGGCCGGGCGGAAGCCGACGCGCCGGCGGAGGCCACGGCGGGGGTGCTTCAGGAAGTTGTCTGTGAGACTCCCATCCCGTGGTATCTCCAGACGGACATCGGGTTGCTGCACGTCTACTGTGACGGGAGCCTCAAGACCTTCGATCTGCTCGACGCCGGGAAACCGGTCGGCCTGCCGATCGAACTCCCCGGTGCGGAGGAGAGAGGCTCGGTGGTCCACCTACCCGGAACCGGCCTCCTTCTGGTCACGAGGGTCACCCAACCGTCGTTCCTGATGAACGTCCTGACGGGCGGGACCCTCTGGACCGCGCCATCGCTGCCGATCCTCCGAGCCGTGCTGTCGTTCCCGCATCGTGGCGTGGTGGTGCTGCGCTCGGGGACGTGGAGTGCGCATCTCGCCGCGGTCGATCTCCGCTCGGGCCATGTCCTCTGGCGCGACGACGTGCAGGGGTTCACCGCTCCCATCCTCCCCGTGGGCGGCTACCTCCTGGTGCCGGACATGGTGGGCGCGAGGCTGATCGATGTGTCGACGGGGCACACGGTGTGGACGGCGCAGCTTCCCGTGAACCTCAACGGCGCGATGAAGACGGTGCTGCTCCTGCCGGAGAACAGGCTCCTCTACCAGTCCCGCAAGCGGCTCGAGATGTTCGAGCTGCCACCCGTGCCGGCCGACGACGCGCGCGAGGTCGCGCCGGTGGCCGGCAACCCCGAAGCCCGAAGTCTCTGGAGGGTGCGACTCAAGGACGTGATGCAGTCGCTGCGCCTCGTGTCTCCCTCGCGCATCCTGCTTTCCTCCGGGACCGGAACGTACGAGATGGTGGATGCCGCCGCCGGTCGTCACCTGTGGAAGAAGGACCTCGCGCCCGGGCTCGCCCCGGGGGCGCCGGGCCTGACGCCGGCTCCCTCGGGCCGATACGGCGTGGTGTACCTGGGGTACGAGCTCCACGTCGTCGATCTCGAGACGGGGCGGCAGATCGCCGGCTACGAGCTCCCAACGGAGGAGACCTCGTCAGGGAAGGGATACCTGGAGTGGTTGAACGACGAGGAGTTGCTCGTCATCTCGACCGACGGGCAGACCCTGCGCTTCAATGTCCCCGAGCATCGCGCCGTTTGGGCGCGCCACCTGCCGGAGCCGATCAACCTCGAGCTGACGGCGCGACAGAGAGGGCTGGGCGCCGCAGCGTTCGTGGCGGCGATGGCCCTGGTGGCCGCGACAGCGGCCCTGGCGGCCGCGACCCCGGCCGTCTACGCACCGGTCGTCGTCCCCATGCCGGCCGCCGCCGAACCACTGGTCTACGGGGTGATGCTGGCTGGGGCCGCCGTCGTCGTGCCCCCATACTCCGGGACGATGCCCCGGGAGAAGGGGAAGTCGAATCGCCAGGGGGATGAGATCGAGGCGGCGGGGTCCCCCCTGGCCCGTGCTCGTCGGGAGGAGATCGTCCGGCGGTATGTCGCCCTCGTCGCGCGGGATCATATCGTCCTCACCGGGGGGCAAGACAAGTACGCGGTGGTCGCCCTTCACTACGACGACGGCGAACTCGTCACGCTGGCGAGCTACGTGGCGCCCCGGGTCCACCAGATCTCGCCGGAAGTCCCGTTCGGCGTGATGGTCAGCCTCGAGGAGAACCGCAAGATTCTGAGAGTCCTGTCGATGCCGGGCGCCGGTGCGGCGGCGGTAGACCCGTCCCTGCTGGTCACGCCGACCAGGGAGACTGCGACACGTTGATCGGTGCGTCAACCAATGACGTCGGCTTCGAGGACGTGGTGATGGTATCGGCGGATGAGGATCCCGGCGCCCACGCCGGATTCAACGACCTGTCAGGTCCTCGTCCTTTTCGCGAGCCGATCGGGTATCGGCCCCCGGTCGAATACGAGGAGGTCCACTATCGGTGTCAAGAGGCTCCTGCCATGATGGCGGGAGTCAACTGAAAATGTCTCCGGAGAACCCGGGGCGGTTCAATGGCCACGCCGCCGTGGTTCGTAGTGATGGTGATCCCAGCGAGCGGTTGCTCCGGGTTTGTTCCGCCCTCGGCCGTCAGGGTCGGCCCTACGTCCGCCTGATCTGGAGCGTCTCGTAGGCGACCGTGGGATAGGTGAACGACACCGTCAGTCCGTCCACCTCGGGCCGGGCGAACCGGTAGACCTGCTCGTGGAACAGGGGCAGCAGCAGGGCGTCCCGCCGCAGGATCGCCTCGAGGTCGCGGTAGAGGGCGTGACGGGCGGCGGGGTCGGCTTCGGTGCGGCCGCGGTTGATGAGATCGTCCAGGTCGGGCGAGGCGACGTGCGCCCAGGCGTACCGCAGGCCCTGGAAGAAGGTGTCGGTGTCCGGGTAGTCGGCCAGCCACCGGCCGATGATCATGTCGGTGGTGCCCCGTTGCCAGGACTCGAGATACTTCGCCACGGTGCCCGTCGCCGATCGGATGGTGATGCCGGCGGAGCGGAACGCGGCGTCCAGCTCCTTGTAGAAGGCGGCATGCTCGCCGGAGAAGATCGGGTGGATCGCGGCCGTGAGCTCGATGGCCGCGGCCCGCTCCTCGGAACGGGGGGGCGCGGGCACCGCCGCCGCGGGCGGGGTGGCCTCGTAGCCGAGCAGCCCGGGAGGGATCAGTCCGTGCGCCGGGATGGCGCGCCGTCCCATGGTCTGCCGCACCAGGGCAGCCGCGTCGATCGCCGCGACCAGCCGGCGACGCAGGGCCGGGTCGGTGAGCGGTCCACGATGCCGATTGAGAATGACGAAGTAGGTCGACAGCGAAGGGGCCTCGCGGTAGGTGGCGGCGTAGGCCGGATCGCGACGCAGCGCCTCGACATCGGCGGGATCGAGGTCGGTGGCCACGGCCAGCCGGCCGGCCCGGAATCCCGACAGGATCTCCGCGGGCGACTTGCCGAAGTCGAACACGAGGCCCTGGCTGCGCGGAAATCCCTCGTTCCAGTAGAAGGGATTGCGCTCCAGCTCGAGCCGGCGGCCCGGATCGAAGCGGACGACGCGGAACGGTCCCGTCCCGACGGCACCCTCCTTCCAATTTCCCCCCATCGGCCGGCGCGTGCCCTCGGGCACGATGCAGGTGCTCATGTCCGAGAGGAGCACCGGGAAAAACGACACCGGGCTCGTCAACTCGATGGTGAAGTCGAGCGCCGACTGGATCTGGAAGCCGGCGAGCTCGGTCGCCTTCTCCTCGAACATCGCCTGCGAGCCGAGGATGGCCGAAAGCTGCTCGCGCCGTGATTGACCCTTCACCCCGAGAATACGCTCGAAGGAGTAGCGGACATCGCGCGCCGTCACCCTGCGGCCGTCATGAAACCGCGCCCCCTCCCGCAGGCGGAACCGGTATTTCCGGCCTCCGTCCTCGACCCGGAACTCCTCCGCGAGGCGCGGCCGGATCCGGCCATCGCGCACCATCGTCAGCGGCTCGAAGATCGACGAGAAGACCTCGCCCTCCTCGAGGACCTGGGCCAGCGACGGATCGAGCTGGAGCACCGAAGCGCCCATCGGGATCTGGACGTTCCCCCCTTCCTCGCGCCGGGCGCGCGCCGCCGGCTCCGCCGCCGCGGCCTTGCCGAGCCCGGCATAGTTGACCGCCGGGTAGGTGTTCGTCAGGCGCAGGCCGCGCACGAGGGGACTGGAGAGACGGAATCCGACGTCGTGGAACAGCGGGACGATCAGGCCCGGCTGCAGGATCAGGCTCTCGAACTTGCGATACAGGGCCTCGCGCGCCGCCGGGGTGGTTTCGCGCCGCGCCGCCTCGAGGATCTCGTCGGCCTCGGCGGAGGCATAGTACGTCCTGAACTGGCCGGTGGCCGAGTGGAAGAGGTTGTGGGTGAAGTTGTCCGGGTCGTTATAGTCCGCCGTCCAGCGCATCACCCCCAGGTCGTATTCGCCGCCACGCCCCATCGCCTGGATGAACGAGGCCATGTCGGCTGACGCGAAGGAGACGGTGACCCCAAGATCCCGCCACACGGAGAACAGCGCCTCGAGCAGCGCGCCGTAGCGGTCCCGCACGACCGGATGCACGGCGGCCTTGAGGGTGAACGATTCCGGCGCCCCTGCGGAGCGCAGCAGGGCGCGCGCCTCGTCCAGGGAGATGAGATGGCGGCGGCGACCGGGATCGTGTCCCAGCACGCCGGGTGGGATGAGCCCGACGGCCGGGTGGGCGAAGCGCCCGAGTGTCTGCCAGACGAGATCGTGCGGGCGTACCAGGCCGGCCAGGGCACGGCGCACCGGCTCCGAACGGGCGGCGGCGTTCGCATGGGCCGGGAAGACCAGGAAGTAGGTCGTCATCTTCGGAGTCTCCACCAGACCCCTGCGGAAGCGCGCGTCGCCGAGCAACCTCTCGAGGTCGCTCGGGAGGAGATCGCCGGTGACGTCAAACGCGCCGCTCTCCAGACCGGCGGCGATGGCGGACTGGCTCAGGCCGTGCCGGAACTCGAGGGCGTCGAGGCGTGGCGGCCGATCCTTCCAGTACCCCTCGTGGCGCACCATGCGGATGCAGTCCTTGTCCCGCGACGCCAGGCGGAAGGGGCCGGTGCCCACGAGGGTATCCTCGCGGCCCGGGTCCGCCAGCCGGTAAACCGCCGTGCGGGCGTCGGCCAGGAGGGCGGGGTAGATCGGTAGGGGATCCTCGAGCCGGATTTCCAGGTGCATGTCACCTTCGGCGACGATGCCCGGGACGTCCGCCGACTGGCCGGCCAGGAACTCCCTTACCCCCCGGATCGGCAGGAACGCCGGCGGGAGATTGGCGGCGCTTTTCCGGATCGATCGTTCGAAGGCGGCCTTGACCGCGGCCGCGGTGAGCGCTGCCCCGTCCTGGAAACGGATGCCCGGGCGGATCGGGAACACGAAGGAGCGGCCCTGCTCCCTGACCTCCCAGCGCTCGCAGAGAGTCGGGACCAGGTCGCCGAGCTTGCCGGAGGTGACGAGAGGTTCGAAGACGTTGGTGTAGATTTCCCACTCCTCGACGGTCTCCATGGCGGTCGGCTCGGCGGCCAGGATGGTGTTACCCACCGCCACGATGAGCGTGCCGCCGTCGGCGACAACGTCCTGCGCCGCCTCCTCTCGCGCCGCCTGTCCGAGGCTTTCCGCCTCCCTGAGATACTCACCGGCCCTGGCGTATTCGCCTCTCAGGTTGGCGAGCGTCCCGGCCAGCGCCAGGAAATGACCCAGCCTCTCCTGGTCTCCCGCGGCCTTGGCGGCGACCAGGCCGCGCTCGACCCATCTGCGCGCTTCCTCCGAACGGCGTGACTCCCAGGCGGCGCGCGCCGCGGCCAGCAGCGTCTCGAGAACCCTGTCGGTCTTCTTCTCGCGCTCGAACACCCGCAGCGCGCCGCCCATCTCCCGCAGCGCGCCGTCCACATCACCCGCCATCTGCAGAGCCGAGGCGAGCAGTGCGCGTGCCTCGCCCTCGAGCACGGCGTCGCCTTCCCACTCCTCGTCCAGGAACTCGAGGGCCATCTTGACGGAGCGGATGGCCTCCTCGGGGCTGAAGGCCTCGATCGAACGCCGGGCGTGCTTGAGGCCGTACTCCACCGACTTCTCGGGGATATCTCCTTCGGAGCAGTGGTAGACGAGCTGGGGAAAGACCCGCTCGAGCTTCCCGGCATGCCGCTTCTCGAGCTGCTCGGCGTATTTGCGGTGCAGGGAGCGCCGCTTGCGGCGCGACATCTCGGCGTAGAGCACTTCGCGCACGACGCCGCTGGTGAAGGCGAGCGTGTCGCCCCGGGACTGGCGCTCCTCCTCGATGAGCCCTCCCTGGATGAGCTGCTCCACCGCCTCTTCGACGTCAGCCTCGCTCTCGGAGAGCGCCTCGAGATCGCGGAAGTCGAACGTCTTGCCCATGACGGCCGCCGTTGAAAGGACCTCGCGCAGCGTCTCGGGCAGGCGGGCGACACGCTTCTCCACCGCCTGCTGGATGGTGGCGGGCAGGGCGTCCGACGAGATCTCGGCGCCTCCGGAGAGCGACCAGGCCCCGGTGACATCGCGGACGAGGTTTCCCGCGTCCATCAAGGAGCGCACCAGCTCCTTGGTGAAGTAGGGATTCCCTTCGGTGCTCTCGAACAGCCGCTCCGCGACGCTCTCGGAGACCTGGACGCCACCGGTGAGAGTCGACAGCAGCTCCCGGTGCTCGGAGGGTGACAGAGGCCGCAGGGTGATATGGCTGAAGTGCCGATCCCCCTGAAACCCCTCGATCATCGCGGCGAGCGGATGGCCGCGGACGACGTCCTGGGATCGGAAGGTGCCGACGATCAGGGTCGGGGTCGGCCCGAGCCGGCGCACGATATACCGCAGCGCCTCGATAGACACGACGGCGCCGTGCAGGTCCTCCAGAAGGAGCACGAGCGGCTTCCCGGCCTCGAGCCGGATGAGGGTCCGCGCCAGAAGCTCGAAGACCTGGGCGCGGTTCTCGGGCTGGCGCGCCTCGCCGGCCGTCGCCGTCGGAGTGTCTCCCGCGGAACCGGATCGAAAGGCATCGATCTCGCCGAGCGTCGGGAACAGGGCGAGAAGATCGGCGGCCAGATCCGAGACGTCCACCCGCGCGTCGCCCGACGACCCGGACTCCTTCTGCCGGAAGTATTCCTGGATCGCCTCGCAGAATCCGTAGTAGGGGAACGACCCGTCCTGCTCGACGCAGCGTCCATGGAGGACCCGGATCTGGCGGGCCTGGGTGATCTTCTCCAGGTCGTCGAGCAGGCGCGTCTTGCCGACGCCGGCGTCGCCAGCGACCAGCACGAACTGGCATTCGCCGGCCACCGCGGCGTTGAGGCGCTGCTGCAGCTCGCGGGACTCGTCTTTGCGACCCACGAACGGGGCCAGGGCGACGCGGGGCATGAGGATGGAGCGCGTCAGCATGACCGACTTGTTCTGCTCGCTCTCCCGGAGGCCGCTCCGATAGCGACGCAGGGCGGCGACCAGATCGCCGGGCCTGGCGGGCCGCTTGGCCGGGTCCTTCGCCAGGCAACCCAGGATGATCCGGTCGAGCTCCTCGTCGATCTGCGCCCCGCGCTCGCGCGCCGCCTGCGGGATCTCGTGGACCACCCGGTAGAGCATCGACTGCATGTCGCCGGCGAAGGGCACATCCCCGGTGACGCACTCGTAGAGCACCGTCCCCAGGGAGTAGATGTCCGATCGGGTGTCCACGGTCCGGCCGCTGGCCTGCTCGGGGCTGAGGTAGGCCATGGTTCCCACCAGCATGCCGGTCTTGGTGACGCCGGTGGCCTCGGTGGCGCGCGCCAGGCCGAAGTCCATCACCCGCACCCGCAGCCCCCCGCCCTCCTGGCGGTGGACCATGATGTTCTCCGGCTTGATGTCCCGGTGAATGACGCCGCGGGCCTGGCTGTACTCGAGCACCTCCGCGACGACGATGCCGATCTCCAGGATGTCGCCGAGCCGGAGTCCTCCCTCCTTCAGGATCGGCCGGAGATTGGCGCCGTCCACGACCGGCATGACGAAAAACAGCGAGCCCTCGTGCTGGCCGAAGTCGTGGATCGAGACGATGGCCGGATGATCCAGTCGCGCCACGACCTGGGCCTCGGACTTGAAGCGCTGCTCGGTGTCCGGCGTCAGGAGGGTCGGCGCGACGACCTTGATCGCCACCTCGCGATTAAGCTGCGGATCGCGCGCCCGGTACACCACGCCCATCCCGCCGCGCCCCAGCTCTCCCACGATTTCGTACCGATCAGCGAGCCTGGTTCCAATCTCCAAAACGAATCCTCCTCGCGCGCACAGCAACTTGAAGGCGTGATTGTAGGCCCGGTACGGCCTGTTCCGTCAACATCAACCCGCCGGATGGCCGCCTGTCCGGCCTGCGGCTGCATCATTTCTGCTTCAGCGGGTGGTTACCGGTTGTTCGGCCGGTGGATGGAGGAAAACGCCGGCGCCCGGGCAGGGCAGGTCACGGAACCGCCACCGGGGTCCAGGTCGGGTCCGGGCTGTAGCGTGTCATCGCCCGGAACTGGTCGAGTGTCGTCGGCCCGAGGTCGTTCTCGTAGACGACGCCGTCGTGGCTCACGATGAAGCTCTTCACGCCGGTTACCTCGTATTCCGCCGGCGCGGCGACGAGGGCGAAGCCGCCAATCATCACGCCCCCCACGACGAAGTCCATCTCGCCCAGCGGGGCGGCCGGACCCTGACCCTTCAGGATCTTGAAGTAGTAGCCGTGGAAGGGATCGTAGCGCTCGGTGTATCCCTCGGCGATGACCCGGGCAATCACCTCGGCCACCGGTCCCTGCCACGTTCCGTCCGCGGCCTGCCACGCCAGTCCATCCCGCCGGCCCGGGGTGCTGATCATACGCTGCGCGTACTGGTTCACCCGCGCGCCGTCGTGCTTCTCGAGGGCATACGCCTGCTGGGCCTCGACGTAACCGCGACACACATTGATGGCATCGAGCTCGTTCCCGCCGATGCGGCGGTAGAGGATCTCCTGGCGCCCCGCCTTGGAGTCGATCCGCCACTTGCCGCGCTTCTGGACGATGGGCAACGGCGCCGGCCACTCGCCGGTCCCCACGTACACGATCGCGGTCTTCGGGTGCTCGGGATCACGGACCACCCGCGTCTGCTTGCGGGCCTGCGCGGCGAAGTCGGCGCTGTTGTTCCGGTCCTGCACCGGGTCGCCGGTGACCACGAGGTCCTCGCCGTCCGGCCCGACGATCTCCATCAGGGCCGGAACGTCGAAGCGTTCGGCGGCGAGGATCAGGGCTTCGGCGGCTTCCTCGGGTGTGCTGAACATCTTCTGCTTGACCGGGGCCGCCTTGGGCGTCTGTGTAGTCTCCGCGGCGCGCACCGCCTGAGACAGCAGGACCGCGCACGCAACCCCCAGGCAGAGGCCGAGGCGCACGACGCGGGTGCCGGGGCTGGAGTGAGTCATGTCGTCCGGCCTTGATGTCATCGGGTTCACCTCCGCCGCGATCCGCCGCCGCCCCGCGGGGCGCCGCCGCGCGACCCCATGCTGGAGGCGCCACGCGAGCTGCTGGCCCGGGCGCTGCTTCCACTGTAGCCGCCGGAGCCGCCGCTGAAGCCGCCGGCCCCCTTCGCGCTGCTCTTCGGGATATCGCGGCCGCCGATCTTGTCGCCGCCACCACCGTAGCTCCCGCCACCGGCACCACCGCCGGCCCCGCCCGCCGCGCGGTTGCTCGCGCCGGCGCTTCCCGCGCCGGCCGCCCCGCCCGCCGACCGGTCGCTCACGCCGGCGCTTCCCGCCCGGCTGCCGGAGCTGCCCGGTTGCCGCGCGGGCTGCTGGCCGGCGCTCGGCTGGCGGCCGCCCTGCGCGTCGCCGCGCGCCGACCCGCCGTACTTGTTCGCCGTCGACTTGTCGGCGTAGGGAGTGCCGCCACGATGCTGGGGATTGTGCTGCCAGTTGCCGCTCCCGCCGCCCGCGCCGGCCCCGCCGCGGTTGCCGTTGTGATTGATCTGGTTGAAGTTGTTGTTCACGTTGATGTCGATGTCGTTCCCGCCCCACCCGCAGCCGCAGCAGGAGCCGCCCCAGAAGGCCGCGCCCATCATGACGCCGAAGCTGAACGATATGAACGCGCCGCCCGGGGGATAGGGAGGGTAGTAGATCGGCGGATACGGATAGAGGGGCGCGCCGTAGACGACGACCGGGCTGTACGACGGCACGTACATGACCTCGGGGTTCGCGGACTCCACGACGATGACCGTCTTCTCCTCGACGACCTTGGTCTCGACCTTCTGCTGTTCGTTGGACTCCAGGGCGCCCTTGTCCACCGCCTTCTTCCGCATGCGCTGGACGGCGTCCATCACATCGCCCTGCTGCGCGAGGAAGGCGTTGCCGAGATCCGTCGTCCACTGGATGTCGTCCGCGAGCCGCTTCACGACGTCGGGGACCGCCGCCATCGACTGGATGCTCGGGTCCCAGGGTTGCTTCGCGACCGCATCGGCCAGCGCCTTGTCCTTCAGGTCCTTGTTCTTCGCGAGCCACTGCTGGAGCTGGACGATCTCGAGCGGGTAGGTGGCGGCGACGAGCGTCTGGGCCAGAAGCGGGTCGGGGTAAAGGGCGATCGGCGCCACCAGCGATTCGAGTTGCTCCGGAGGGATCGTCGCCGCGTCCGTCCCGGCCGCGGCGGCCGGCGCCGGGGACGGCGCCGGTGTCTCGGGCTTCTCCTGCGCGAGCACCAGGCCGACACCGGACATGAAAAGGACCGCACAGCAGATTGCCGGAAGACCCCGCCGGAACAGGCTCACGGCCCGGGATCGAGCGGTCGTTGGCGTCATCACGATGCACTCCTCACCGCGTCACGATCACGCGGATGCGTCGCACCTGCAAGCGCTTCGTAGCATAGGGCAGTCCGGACCGGCGGCGCAACGGGCGGGTATCGGCGCGTCGCGACGACGCGGAGAGGCGCTTCCTGTCCGGCCACGGACCCGACAACCGTGATACGGTGAGACGATGTCTGAACGGCGGTCGTCCCTCCTCGCAGTGATCGTCGCCGTCGCGCTCGCCGGCGGCTCGTTTTCGTGCGCCACACCGGCCGGTGTCGCGCCGCAGGGCGGACCGCCGGAGGCAGGGTCCACCTGCACCGGGACCTGGACGACCGGCTCCGAAGGGGTCTCGGTCGTCCCGTTCGCCGGCACTGTTTTCGGCCAGGCGCCGGACGGGATTCGGCGCCCGATCCCGGGGGCGAGGTTCGTGGTCGTCGCCGGAGCGGAGAATGGGCGGCTGCCGATCCTCACCGACGATCAGGGGCGCTTCCAGGGCAAAGTGCTGCTGCCGACGCAAGGCACGCGCGAATGCCGGGACGGTGTCATCAAGGTCGACTACGTCATCGGGAGCGCCACGATCTCCGTCCGCGCAAAAGGGTGCGCGAACGCCGAGGTGACTGTCGACGCCGGATGGGAGCCGCGTTCGATCGACCTGCGCTGCGAGGACTAGCCACGAAGACCGCCGCTTACTTGACGCTGATCAGCAGGGCATCCGTATAGGTGATCACGATGCGGTCGCCGGGGTTGACACCCTTCAGCCTCCCCTTGTCCTTGACCTTGTAGCTCATCGTGTGGCCGTCCTCGGTCGTGAAGGTCACCGAGGGGACATTCAGGTCGACGGCCTTGACCGTCACCGTGGCGGTTTCCTGCTGGGTCACCGTGCCGCTTGGTTTGGCGGTGGCGCCGCGCGCGATGGTGGGCTCGCCGGTCGCGGACGCCGGGGCGGGCTCGCCGGGCTTGCGCAGTTCGATGACGACCGACTCGGTGTATTGGAACGTCACCTTGTCACCGACCTTCAGCTCGTCGAAGCGCTCGACCTCCGGGCCGGCCTGGACCGTTTCGTAGTGGCCGTCCTTGTCCTTGAAGGAGATCAGGCGGTTGGCGTGATCGATCGCGTCGATGGTGACCTTGATCGTGACGGTTTCCTTCTCGGTGATCGGTTTCCCCGCGAGGGCGATCCCCGACAGGACCAGCAGTGCTGCGATTGCGACCAGTGATGTCTTCATGGTGTTCGATCCTCCCGGCATGTTTAAGGCCTCTCTGCCGTATGGCAGGCGTCCCGCATCTTACAGCGACCGGCCCTCGCCGCGCACCACGGCTCCCGGCGTCACCGCCGCGGAGTGTCGCTTATTCGCCGACGGGCGCCTTCTCCTTCGCCTTCTCGGCGTTCCGCGCCAGGTACTTGGCGGTGTCCTTGTAGTATTTGCGGGCGAGCTCCGCCCCTTTCGCCCGGCCGCGATCGGTGAGCGTGCCGTGCCTGGAGCACTTCGCCAGGGCCTCCTTGCCGGCGGCCTCGTCAAGCAGTTCGAGCCTCGTCCAGCCCCCCGACGGACCCAGATAGGCGTGTTGCTGGAGGTAGTAGGTCGCGCCCGCCTGCAGGTCGACCTCGATGGCGTCGGCGTCGACGTGTTCGTACATGGACCAGAGGACGTGGGGCCCGGGATCGACGTAGGCGAAAAAATAGCTGCTGCCGTGGATGATCCCCAGGATCTCCTGGTCGCAGAGGAAGTAGCTCCTCATCACTAATCCGATGTTCCTCGGGCGGACGACGTAGAGAGTGGCCTTGTCGGCCCGCGGCCCGGCGCGCGGCTGTTCCCTGGTGAAGACGACGTAGTCACCCCCGGACTCGGTCTCCTCGCCGGTCGCCGCGACGGGCGCGGTCGTGGCAGGTGGCGTCGCGGCGCCCTGTCCCGCCTGGGCACCCGCCGTCATGGCCGCGACCAGGAAGAGCACAAGCAGGGTCATGATCACCTCATGCGCCCGCGGTCCGCGGAAAGAAAAAGGGTCAGCGATCCGGCTCGCGGCGCGTAGGGAGTTTAAGCTGAGATTCTAGGTCCAGTAGGGTCTCTTCCGTCAACTTCGGCTCGATGGTGGGGAGCGGAACGGCGCGAGAGACCGGGCGGCGGGGGTTTCAATCTGTGCCGGCCAGCGGGTGGGGGCCCCTGTGGCGGTTCTGTCAGGCCGCCTTCCGCCACCGCTCCCGATCCCAGCAGATACCCTCCCGGCAGGGCCCGATCTGCATCTTTCCATCCTCATCGCCTGTCCCCCCACCGAACATCAAAGATGCTGGCGGGTCGTGCTCGCGGTCATCTGCTGGCGATCGTCGCATTCGACAGGCCGGCGGAGTTGAGCTCCGATCTGCGGTTTCATATCCGGTGAGGACCATTCCGTCAACAAGGGAATGGCGTGCCAGCGCACCGGCCATGGGCGGGCTCAGGGGCAGGATCGCGCTGTTCGTGCGACGCCGTCCGAACCGCTCCCGAGCGGCCCCTCGCCGGCCGGGCAGCCGTTCTGCGCCCGGACGAGGTAGTAGAACGCCTGCGCCAGGGAGGGGAGGTCGGGGTCGTCGGCGGTGGTGACCGCCAGGTCGGATGCGGCGCACACCGAGCCGGATACGGAATCGGCCGGGTCATCCGACCGGATCAGATCGTAGGAAAGCGTCGTCGCTCCGCTCGCCGCGGGGGCGGTCCAGGCCAGCGTCGTGGCGCTGGTGAAGCCCAGGGTGGTCGCCTCACCCGGCGGGGCCCAGGCGGCGCTGTCCGCGTCGTTGCAGTCGCCGCCGACCGCCACATATCCCGGCGGCGGCTCGCAGGCCCGGAGCGGCACGCCGGGATCGCCGAGGCCGTCACCGTCCGTGTCGCGGTAGAAGGTGATGCCGGCGCACAGACCGTAGCGGCCTCCGGAGGCGAGGACCGCCAGCGCTCCGTTCGATCCGCCCCAGACGATCATCTGGAACCCGGTCCAGACGGCGACATGGCGCCGGCGGGCGGTCGGGGCCCCGACCGTCGTCGTCGGCGACCAGACATTGTTCACCGGGTCGTATCGCCCTCCGGTGTCGAGCATCAGATTGACCCCGCCTCCGAGGGCGATCCACCCGCCCCAGATCACCATCCGATCGCCGGTCCAGACGGCCGTCGGATAGCGCCCGGGAGTCGGCGCACCCGCGGTTGCGATCGGCGACCAGGTGTCGTTGCCGGGGTTGTACCGCGCGCCCGAACCGAGCAGACCGCCGCCACCGCTTCCACCCCAGATCAGCATGCGGCTTCCGGTCCAGACCGCTTCATGCTCGTAGCGGGCTGCCGGGGTACCGGCCATCGAGGTCGGTGTCCAATGGTTGGCGATCGGGTCGTAGGCCCCGCCCGTGGCAAGAAACACGGATCCACCGAAGCCCCCCCAGACCAGCATTCGATCAGCGGCCCAGACGGCGGTGTGCAGCGACCGGCCTCCGGGCGCGTTGGTCATCGAGGTCGCGAGCCACGTGTCGCCGACCGGGTCGTATCGGCCGCCGGTCGCGAGGTAGGTATGGCTGAATGTGGCCGGATCGTAGATCTGGCCGCCCCACACCACCATCGCGCTTCCGGTCCAGATCGCCGAGTGATTGTTCCGCGGCGAGGGCGCGTCGACGATCGAGGTCGGCGTCCAGGTGTCGGCCACCGGGTCGTAGCGGCCGCCGGTGTTCTCGCCGTAGGTGGAAATCCCGTCGCCGCCCCACACGACCATGACGCTTCCCGTCCAGACGGCGGTCAGGGCGCTTCGGGCGGAGGGGGCATCGATCATCGAGGTGGGGGACCAGGTGTCGAGCGCCGGGTCGTAGCGGCCGCCGGTGTTCACGCCGCGCAGATAGTCGCTTCCCCCCCAGACGATCATCTCGGTGCCGGTCCACACCACCGCCGGATCCTGGCAGGCGGGGGGCCCCTTCCCCGGCGACGTCGGGGTCCAGGAATCGGCGAGCGGGTCATAGCGGCCGCCGGTGTTCGAGTAGCCGCTGTATACCGTGCCCCCCCAGACGATCATCAGGCTCCCGGTCCAGACGGCGGTGTGGCCGAAGCGTCCCGGGGGCGCGCCCATCATCGATGTGGGACCCCACGTGTTGTCGACCGGATCGTACGAACCGCCGGTCCCGGGTCCGGTGGATCCCGAGCCGTCGCTGTCTCCCCAGACGATCATCGCTTCTCCGGTCCAGACCGCCGTGTGGCCCGTGCGCGGGCTCGGCGCGTTGACCGTCGAGGTCGGCTGCCAGCTGTTCGCGGCGGGGTCGTAGACGCCTCCGGTGTTCAGTGTCGGAAACGAGTCTGCTTCGCGCGCTTGACCGCCCCACACGATCATGCGGCTGCCGGTCCAGACCGCCTTGTGGCTCTCGCGCGCCTGCGGGACGGCCACCGTCGAAGTCGTCGTCCAGGTGTCGGACACGGGGTCGTACAGGCCGCCGGTATCGAGGAACTGCAGCGGCAGCGCGCCACTGTCGCCGCCCCATACGATCATGCGGCTGCCGGTCCAGATCGCGGTGTGATCGCTGCGGCTCGAGGGCGCGTCATTCATGGCAATCGGCTTCCAGGAGTCGCCCTCGGGGTCGTAGCGCGCCCCGTCGCCACCGTTCGGGTAGCCTCCCCAGATCAGCATCTCGGTTCCCGACCAGATGGCGGTGTGGCCCCGGCGCCCGGAGGGGGCGCCGTTCACCGAGACGGGCGACCAGGCGTTGAGGAGTGGGTCGTAGATGCCGCCGCTGTTCGTGACCGCGCCGCCCGGGATGGTGTACCCGCCCCAGACGATCATCCGCGTGCCGATCCAGACGGCGGTGTGCATATACCGGCCCGTCGGGGCGTGGAACGTCGCGATCGGGGTCCAGGTGTCGGTCACCGGGTCGTAGCGGCTCCCGGTGTCGAGCGTGATGTCGTTGACGTAGCCGCCCCACACCAGCATCTCGGTGCCGGTCCAGACGGACGACGGCAGGGCGCGTGGATCGGGGACCTCGCCGAGGCCGTCGTTGTCCCAGACATCGTCGGGGACTCCGTCGGCCGGCAGCGGATCGGCCGGTCCGGCGACCACCGGCACCGGCTGACCGTCGGCGGCCGCCACGCGCACCGACGAAGCATCGAGGTCCGCCTCGATCCTGCTCCACCATGTGTCCCACTGCTCCCCGGGGTGATCGGAGGCGAAGAAGCTCCGCGCCAGCCGGTCGACGAGCGCCGGCCGCGCCAGGCACTCCTGGATCACGACGGGGTCGTTACGGAGGGCGGCGAACAGCTCGCGCAGCCGGTCCGGCGTCCGCGACCGGCGGATCATCCGCTCCATCTCGGCGCGCAGCATCGGCGCCGTGATCGGCACCTTCCAGATCCGCTCGAGCGCCACGGACTTCCTGAGATAGAGGCGGACCTTGGCCTCGAGCACCGGACGGGGCACCGCCGATTCGAACGGTGTCGTCGCCCCAATCTGGTGTGCGTGGTAGACGCGCTCGATCTCCTCCTGCGCCCGGACGCGATCCGCGAGGCTGAGATCGCGGGCCTGGAGAGAGGTGAGGCCGGCGCCCGCAGCGACCATGATTGCGATGCCCGGAAGCAGGAGCGCGCGACTCGGCATGGCTTCCTTCCTGTGCTGCGGCGAGGGAGATTCGCCACGATTACATCGGAGGCGGGGAAGGAAGTCAACACGCTGGTTCGTGGCCTCGCATGGCGGGAGGCTGATAAGATGCGCGGTATCAGAAGAGGTTTCCAGATGCCCGACGACCCACGACCCGATTCCGCCCCGCCCGAGTCCAGCGAGGGAGAGGAGGATTTCGCGCGGATGCTGGAGGAGTCATTCGCGCCGAAGTTCCACCAGGAGGGAGAGACGGTCACGGGGACCATCGTGGCGCTCGGCCCGGAGGTGGCGTTCGTCGACGTCGGCGGCAAGGGCGAAGCGACCATCGACATCGACGAACTGGTGGACCCGGACAGCGACGTCAAGGTGAAGGTCGGGGACACCGTGCAGGCGGTCATCGTCTCGACGGTCGGCGGCCTGAAGCTCTCCCACAAGCTCGCGCGGGGCGCCGCCACGCGGCAGCGCCTGGAGGATGCCTTCCGGGCCGGACTCCCGGTGGAGGGCCGTGTCGAGAAGGCCATCAAAGGAGGATACGAGGTTCGAGTCGGCGGGCAGCGCGCCTTCTGCCCGATCTCGCAGATCGACACCGCCTTCACCGCCGATCCTGAGGTCCACGTGGGGAAGGCCTACACGTTCCGGATCATCGAATGTAAAGAGGATGGCAAGCAGCTGGTCGTCTCCCGGCGCGCGCTCTTAAAAGAAGAGGAAGGCGAGAGGGCCGAGGAGATCCGCCGGGCTGTCGTCCCCGGCGCCGTGCTGCCCGGCCGCGTCGCGTCGGTGCTTGCGTACGGCGCGTTCGTCGACCTCGGAGGCGGAGTCCAGGGGCTCCTCCACGTATCGGAGATGGGCTGGTCGCGGGTGGGGAACCCAGCGGACGTAGTCAAGCCGGGCGACACCATCACGGTCAAGGTTCTGCGCGTGGACGACGGCGGTGGAAAGATCGCGCTTGGCCTGAAGCAGCTGCAGGCCGATCCCTGGACGGCAGTGGCCGGGAAGTACAGCGTCGGCCATGCGCTGACGGGAAAGGTCACCCGGGCTGCCGACTTCGGCGTCTTCGTCGAGCTGGAGCCGGGGGTCGAGGCCCTGGCGCACGTGTCCGCCTTCGCACCCACGGGGAAGCGGGATGGATGGAAGGCCGTCGTTCCGCCCGGTGCCGCGGTCGCGGTCGAGATCCTGAGCATCGATCTCGAGCGGAAGAGGATCGGCGTCGCGGTGCTGGAGGAAGGTTCCACGAGGGCCGAGGGTGCGCGTGATGCCGGGGGCGCCGCGGGACCGGCAACCCCGCAGCCCCGGGCCCGGGTGGAGATCGTGGCCGGGGCCCGCCTCACGGGCAAGGTGGAGCGGCTCGAGACGTTCGGCGTTTTCGTTTTCCTCGCGCCCGGACGCACCGGTCTCATCCACGCCTCGGAGACCGGGGTTGACAGGGGGAGCGACCTCCGGAAGGAGTTCCCGCTGGGGAGTGACGTCGAGGTGATCGTCCTCGAGGTCGACCCGGCGGGCCGGCGGATCCAGTTGAGTCGCAAGGCGGTCCTCGAGGCCGGGGAGAAGCGCGAGGTCCGCGAGTACGCGGAGCAGCAGAAGGCGGCGCAACCCGGAGGTTTCGGCTCGCTTGCCGACAAGCTCCGCGCGGCGATGAGGCCGTCGAAGAAATAGCGACGCGCGGCGCGCGTCGATGGGGTCGAGCCTCCGGCCTCGAGCACGAAGGTGACTTTGCCGGGAGAATCCGGGGAGCTCCTCTCCCGCTCCTCTCCCGCCTTGACAGCCGACCGCGACCAGTGGTTTCCTCACCGTAGCAGCGCGCCTTCGCCGCACATTCGAGCTGAGTCGAGGAGGGCCCGATGGAATGGGCTCGGCCTGAGGCAGACTCTGGGCGTCGTGACCTGACGGGCAGCCGCATCGGCCGCTATTCGGTGCGGGCTCGCGTCGGCGCCGGTGGCATGGGGGAGGTCTACCTCGCCGATGACACCCGCCTCAAGCGCGTCGTCGCGCTCAAGCGACTGGCGCCCCGGCTCCAGAGCGACCCTCACTACCGGCGGCACTTCCTCAAAGAGGCCGAGCGCGCCTCGCAATTGAGCCACCACCACATCGCCGGCATCTACGACGTCCTCGAGGAGCGGGGCGAGACGTTCCTCGTCATGGAATACGTGGAAGGCAGGACGCTGCGGCACGCCATGCGGTCGCCGCTCGGCGTCGACCGGGCGCGCACCGTCGCCCGGCAGGCGGCGGAGGCGCTGGCGGAGGCGCATCGCAAGGGGATCGTGCACCTCGACATCAAACCCGAGAACATCATGCTGACGCCGCAGGGGGAGGTGAAGGTCCTCGATTTCGGTCTGGCCATGCGCCTCCATGTGACCGCTGCGGACGCCCCGACGGTTTCGATGGACTCGATGGAGAGCGTGGGCGGTGGCGGCACCCCCGGGTATACCGCTCCCGAGGTGCTCCTGCGGCGCCAGGCCGATCGCCGGGCCGACATCTTCTCGCTGGGCGTCGTCTTGTACGAGATGCTGGCGCGCCGGCACCCGTTCGCGGGTCCGACCGTGGCGGCGATCAACGACCGCATCCTGCACGAGACCCCGTTGCCTCTCGGACGACTCGATCCCGAAGTACCGGCCGACCTGGAACGGACCGTCGCCCGGATGCTCGCGAAGGACCCCTCCGAAAGACATCTGTCGGCCGACGATGTCGTCGGGGATCTGGGCGGCGCCCGGCCCGGGCCGGCCGTCGCGGGGCGGAGGATTGTGCGCCGGGCTGCGACGGCGCTGGCCGCCGCGGCGACGATCACCGTCATCGCCCTGGGTGTTCCGTCGGTGCGCAGGGCCGCTGAGCGCTGGCTGGCGCTCACCGGAATGGTCGCCACGCCTTCCATTGCGGTTCTTCCATTCACGGCGCTGGACGGCGATCCCGAGACCAAGGCGTACGCCGCGGGGCTGAGCGAGGCGCTCACCGCGAGCCTGACGCGACTCACACGGGACCATGATCTCCAGGTCGCCCCGATGCGCGAGGTGAAAACACGCAAGGTGACGACCCCCGAGAAGGCGCGCGATGAACTTGGGGCCACTCTCGTCATCGGCGGAGAGCTGCGGCGCGCCGGTGGCCGGACGCGGCTGGACCTCACCCTCGTGGACAGTCTCAGGCATACGGTGCTCCGCACCGGGACGATCGTCGCGGCCGGCACCGCGCCGTTCGATCTGGAGGACCGCCAGCTCATCGAGATCGCCGCGATGCTCGCGCTCGATCTGCCCGAGTGGGAGCAGAGGCACGGCGGCGGAACATCCGTGGCGGCGGCCCACGACCTGTACCTGCAGGGGATCGGGTTCCTCCAGGATTACGAGCGGAAGGAGAACATCGATCGGGCCATCGCCCTGTTCCAGCGGGCCCTGGGTCTCGATCCGCGCTACGCCTTGGTGCACGCCGGTCTCGGCCAGGCCTACCGGCAGAAGTACCGGCAGACGAAGGACGGCCCGTGGATGGAGCAGGCGACCGCATCGTGCCAGGACGCCGTCCGACTCGACGCGCAGATGCCCGCCGCCCACGTCTGTCTCGGCGAGGTCCTGGAGGGACGCGGCGATTACGAGGGGGGGGTCGCGGCGTTCAGGCGCGCCGCCGAGCTGGAACCGACGAGTGACGCCGCGTTCCGTGGGTTGGCGACCGCCTACGAGAAGCTCGGCCGCACGTCGGAGGCCGAGGCGACCTATCGCAAGGCGATCGATCTCCGCCCGCGTTACTGGGCCGGCTACTCCTGGCTCGGTGCCTTCTACATCAATCGGGCACGCTATGCGGACGCCCAGCGGATGTTCGAGCAGGTCGTGACCCTGGTCCCGGAAAATCACCGCGGCTACTCGAACCTCGGGGCGAGCTATCTGCACCAGGGCCGATACCAGGACGCGGTCGCCGTGTTCGAGCGGGCGAACGCGATCGCTCCCAGCCACCAGGCCTCCTCGAACCTGGGGACGGCCTATTACTACACGCGCCGCTTTCCGGAGATGGTGCGGACCTACAGGGCGGCGATCGATCTCGGGGACAAGAACTACAACGTCTGGGGCAACCTCGGCGAAGCCCTTTACTGGGATCCGGCGGGGAAACGGGAGGCACCCGAGGTCCTCCGGCGCGCCGTCGATCTGATCTCCGAGGAGCTGGAGATCAACCCCCGGCAGGGCCAGCGGTTCGCGGAGCGTGCCAAGTTTGAAGCCATGCTCGGCGACCGGGCCAGGGCGCGCGAGGACCTCGACCAGGCGCTGGCTCTCGGATCGCCGGACGCAGCCTGGACGGCGTACGTCGCCGCAATCGTCGAGAACCAGCTCGGGCGCACCGACCAGGCCCTCGACTGGATCGATCACGCCCTCGCGGCCGGCTACACCAGAGCGTTCATCCGCGACGATCCGGCGTTCGACAACCTGCGCCGGGACGCGCGTTTCAGGGAAATGCTCCGCAGGAAGGAGCCCAACGCCTCTTAGGGGGGCAGCGAGGAAACCATGGGAGAGAAGTTCCCCAAGAAGCTCGTCGAGGTGAGGATTCTGGAGGGAGGGAAGGAAGGCGTCGTGCTCTCGGCTTCGGCCGGAGATGAGATCGTCTGGACGACGGAGCCGGACGGACCGGACTACGATATCAAGTTCCCGCTGGGCAGCCCTTTCAAGGACGCCAACGGCGTCGTGAAGACCCACTTCAAGGTACGCAAAGGCCAGCCCGCTCACTCCGGAAAGGCCGAATACAGGGGCGTGAACGGAAAGAACGACTACGATTACGGGGTTTACCAGCCGGTGCTGCTGACGACGGCCGCGACTCCCACGGTCGATCAGACAGCGGCAAGCGACACGCTGCTCAAGGACCCGATCGTCATCGTCGATCCGTAACGGCGCCATCCGGATCTCATTCTGGCCCTTCAGCTTGTGGCCGGAAGTCTTGCAGCCGCTAGGCTGCGCGCCGCCATGTGACGCTTTTTGGATCGCCTGGCCTCCCGCGGGATCGCGACCCTACCTTCGGCGTCGATGCCCGAACCGATCCACTCCGGCGGAGGAGACCATGCGATCACCGGCGCCACGACTGGCCTGCCTGACCTTCATCGTCTCGTGCCTGTTGCAGCCGTCCGCGGTCGACGCTGCTGAGCCGGCGGCTGCGCCCACGCACGCTCCTGCCTGGAGCGTGCGGCTCGACGGCGAGGTCGAATGGCAGCGGGTCGCTCCGCTCGGGCAGCTGCTGGTGAAAACCTCGCGTGCCCTGACCGCCATCGATCCGGCGCGTGGCCGGGTCCTCTGGACCCACACCGACCTCGGCGGCCTGGCACAGGACCATTACGAGGAGATCTCCGGGACCTCCCTGGTCGCCGTGTCGGACGGGCTGACCCGCCCGCGCCTGGTGATCCTCGACTCGGTCGACGGGCGCATCATCTTTGATTCGCGCTCCGCCGGGGTGACTCAGGTGTTGAGCCGGCACTTCCTGCCGCGGAGCCGCGCGCTGCTGCTGTTCGGGTTCAGGGAGGGGAACCCGGCCACGACCATGTTCCTCGTCGACGCCGGGACCGGCAGACTCCGGTGGGAGAACAGCCGGCTCGCCGAAGGAGCCGGGAAGCTGACCAGGGCGCTGTCCGCGTTCCTCCAGGCGGCGACGAACCAGTCGGGGATCGTCGGTGAGCCGATGGAGGTCACGCCGGAGACCTTTCTCGTCGCCTCGGTCACGGACATCTACGCGGTCAGCACGCGCAGCGGATCGATCAACTGGAAGGCAGCCAACGCCCGCGACACCCGCAGCACCCGCTTCTACGCCACGCAAAAGAACCCCGGAGTCGTGTACATCGGCAGCGAGACAACAATGAGCATGGGCTCGGGGCCGAGTGCTGGCAGCGGCGAGACGATCTACACCTACTATGCCGCCCACCGGCTCGCGGACGGCGCCGCCGTCTGGCCCAGACCGGTGCGTCTCAAGGGCGGCCTGAACGACGTGATCTTCACCGTCGACGGCCTGATCCTCAGCCCGCAAACCAGCGGCAAGGGGAAGATCGTGCTGTGCGACGACGCCACCGGCGAGTCGCGCTGGGGCAAGAAGGGGAAGGGGATTGAGATCCTCGGCGGCATCATCAACCATGACTGGACATCCGCCGGGCTGGTTCTGACGACCGGCTACGACAGCGCCTGGACCGACAAGGGGGAGGAGTATTACCTCAGCCTCATCGACCCGAAGAGCGGGACGCTGCGATTCGAGGAACCGCTGCGCCTGCGTGGGCGCATCGTCTCGACCCGGGTGATCTCGTCCGGCCTGCTGTTCACCACGACGAGCGAGGTCAACATCCTCGATCTCAAGGCCGGGCTCCCGCTTCTGGGGGAGGGGGTGCGTTCCGATGACTCGCTGGTCACGGTCGAAAACGGCCGCTATCTCTACGCTTACGCCGCACGCAAGGGGACACTGCACCGGCTCGACACGGAGAGCGGCGCGCTCACGACACTCTCGAAGGCTCCGGTCGGCCTCGAGGAGGATGACGTCCCCCTCGCGATCGAGGTGGCGGGGGATCGGATCACGGTGGTCTCGAGCCAGAACATCATCGCCTGGCGACCGGACGGGACACTGCTGTTCCATGCCTACCATCCGTCGCCACGACTGCCGGCCATGATGCGGGCGCTGCTGCGCGCCCAGCAGGTCAGGATGGGGATGGCCGCCGTGGCCGCCGGCGCGGCCGGGGTCGCCTTCGCCTCCGCCTCGACCCAGCAGCAGCCCGGCTCCATGGATCGCGCCGTGACCGCCGCCGTGGCGACCGGCTATGCGCAGGCAGGCGAACAGCTCGCGAGCCTCAGCGCCGGTTATGGTGAAGCGGCGCGCACCCGCTTCAAGGCCTCGACGGTGGCGCCCGAATTCGTCTTCATGATGGTCAGGCATGAGCGCGGTTCATACGGCCTCGCCAAGGTGAGCAAGGCGAGCGGCCGCATCGAGACGGTCATCGACCTCGGCCGGGACAAGGACCCGATCTACGAAGTTGACGCCGTGTCGAACCTGATCTTCTACCGCCCGGCCCCGGCCACCGTCGTCGGCTACAGGTTCTGAAGAGCCCCCGGGCACCCGCCGGCCCGCCCTCCCGGCCCATCCGGACGGGCGCGCGCTAATACGCGATCGTGACCATGACGCCGCCGGCGCCCGGAGCGATGCGCCATGCCGCGCGCGCGCCGGATGGAGCGCCGGGTTCCGGCGATGACGCCGGCGCCGGCGCCGACACCGGATGGCGGTGCGCGATCCCCTTGCCGATCGCCAGCCCGAGACCGGCGCCCGCAAGGACATCCGAGGTCCAGTGCGAATCCTGCCGCACCGTGGACAGGCCGATGAGGGCGGCGAGCGGGTAGGCGAACCATGCCGCCTTCGGCCCATAGTGGTCGGCGAACACGGCCGCGATCGCGAACGAACGCGACGTGTGGCCCGAAGGGAAGATGGTCTCGCCCACGAAGAAGTCGTGCGCCTCGGCGGCGCCGGTCGGTTTGGCGCGGCCGAAGGCGACCTTGGCGCCGCTGGTGATCACGACCGTCCAGAGCCAGGCCTCGAAGGCCGTCGCCGCGGTCGACATGGCGCGCGGGTGGCCGGTCCCGCGCGCCGTGGCGTAGACGATGCCGAGCGCCGCGGCCTCGATATAGGTTCGTCCGAGCGGTTCGAGAACGTCGGCGACGTGGTCGGCGCCGGCCGTGTCGGGAGGGTCGGGGACGTGGGCGCGAATCGCGTCGTCCTGCTGCACCAGGAGCAAGGTCCCGGCGACGACCCCCGCGGTGAGCCAGACGCCCTTCGGCGTGGTGCGTTTCGGGAAGGTGAAGAGGTAGGCGCCGTCGTCGAAGAAGGTCCTGCTGGCCTCACGGAATGTCTTGCGGGGCGGCGGTTCTTCGCCGGCCGCCGCGGCGGGTGCGAACAGCACCGTCACCATCACGGCCGGCGACAGCCACCGCCCGATCCGCGCGCGGCGGCTCGATCGGGTCGCGGTGCCGCCCTCCCTCACTTGATCGCGGCCAGCTCGTACAGGTAGTCGACGTACGACATGACCGCGCCGTCCCAACCCATCACCTTGGGATTCGATGCCTCGATGACGAGGTATTCGTCGGGGGCGTGGGCCCCGCCGCCGTGGCCGAGGCCGAAGTGGCCGGAAGGCAACCGCAGCGGCTCGCCGGTGAAGACGTAGCCGGGGTACGAGCCGGCATTGCGCGGCCAGAGGAACGGGTCGAGCCCGGCGCGCCTGTAGACCTCGGTCTGAGCCCGGATCAGGGCGGCGTCGGAGGTGGTGCTGCTGGGGTCGTAGCCGCCGCTCGGGTTCACCTCGATGTCGCCGAAGCCGCGCCTGGCGAGGTGCGCCTTGAGGGCGGCCACCGCGGCATCGAACGTCATGTTCGGGACGAGACGCAGGTCGAGCTTGGCGACCGCCCGATGCGGCAGCACGGTCTTGCCGCCGGGGCCGGTGTAGCCCGCGACCAGCCCCTCGATGTTCACCGTCGGCGCGAAGAGGAACTGCTCGAGCGCGGCGCGCCACGACAGGTCGTGGGCCCAGCGTTTGGCGGACAGGAGCTTCAGCGCGGTGGCCTCCGACAGCCGCGCCGCGGCGGTGTCGAGCATGGCGCGCTCTGCGGGTGACGGGGGACGCGCGGCGTCGGCGAAACCGCCGATCGCCGGGTCGCCGTCGGGCGTGACCAGGGTGGCGAGCGCCTGCACAAGGTGGAATGCCGGGCTGTCGAGACGGGCGCGGTTGCTCGAGTGCACGTCCTTCCCGGGACCGCGGCCCCAGGCCTCGCCGCTGGCGACCAGCTCGAGCTCGACGACACCCTTGGCGCCGAGCGACACGGTCACGGTGCCGTCCGGATCCTGCGACGCCCCCGGCATGAAGACGCCGGTGCACTTTCGGAGCGCCGCCAGCACCTCCGGCCGTCGCACCACCTGATGGAAGTGGGGCGAGCCGATCTCCTCCTCGCCCTCGGCGACCAGCACGAGATTCACCGGGATCTTCCTGCCGGCCCCCTTGATGGCGCGCAGCGCCGCCAGGAACGCCGCCTCCGGTCCCTTCTGGTTCACGGCACCCCGGCCCATCATCACCTTGCCGAACCCGGGCTTGTCGACGAGCGCGGCGTCCCACGGCGGCGACGACCACTCGGAGGGATCGACCTGCTTGACGTCGTACATGAAGTAGACCCCGACGGTCCGGGGGGCGCCGGCATCCAGCGTGGCGAAGACCCCGGGCTGGCCGTCGGTGTCGACGCGGGCGACGCTCTGGAACCCGGCCTCGCGCGCCAGCCGCATCATCATGTCGCATCCCTCGTTCATTCCGCGGCCCTCGGCCGCGATCGAGGGCTGCTTCACCCAGTCCTGCAGTCGCCGCACCTCCTCGTCGTGGTGCTTCGCGACCTCGGCGCGGATGGCCGCGAGGGGGTCGTCGCAGAAAGCGGGGCGTGGGAGCGCGAGCGCGGCGGCCAGCAGGGCAACCGCGCTGATGACGGGGCGTCGTGTTGTCGTAAGCATGTCGCGCAGTCTACCGCAGGTCGGGTGGGGGCGGGGAACGGTGTGCAGGGGCGAGGGTGCGGTTTGGCGGCGGGGTTGCTGCCGCTAGCCGCCGGCGCCGCCGCGCCGGTACTGTTCATCGGCTGTCCGCCCCAGAAGCTATAAAGATGCTGGCCAGTCCTGCCCCATGATGTTGCCCCAGCCCTGTCGCTGCTGGTTGGATTTCAACGGAAGATTCGCCCAGGAGGCTGGCCCCAAACACCCCGCCCACCAATCGTTGACAGCAATCTCACCCCGGCGTACAAGGGATTCGCTCTCTCTTGACCGGTAGCGTGCCAGATGTGTGGATTCTGAGGCTCGAGGCCACCGGGAGGCCTTGAACGCCGAGGAGTACATGGGCGTGCGCCTACGAGAGTTCCTCCAGCCGCGAACACGACAGTTCGGGTTCATCGACCAAGTGCGCAAGAGTCGTCCGGCTCGGCGAGCTCAGGCAGCGTAAGTAGACTGGCCACCGAATCGGGGGAAGCCCACGGTGGCTCAGATGCAGATTGAGGTCGAGCCATGACTCCAGCTCCAGGTGACGGGATCGGCGACATGCCGGATGCTCGGCCGATATTCGTCATGGGTAACGCGCGCTCGGGCACGACGCTCATGCGCGTTCTCCTATCGTCTCATCCCAAAATCTACATCACGCACGAGCCTTGGTTTTACGTCTGGCTTGGCCTGTGCCCGCAGAACATGAGTGGAGATGAGTTCCTGTGGGCGTATTTCAGGACGTTCAGCTTTCGCTGGCTGCGCCTCAATCCAACCGACGTCATGAGGGCCCTTCCGTCACCCTTACCCCGCAGTTCAGTCCACCTTGGCTTCAGGGCGATCATGAAACTCAAGGCGGCTGCCTTCGGTCGACAACATTGGGGTGAGAAATCACCAGGTCATATCGACCACATGACTGAGATCTTCCGTGATTTTCCCGATGCCAAAGTCATCATGATGGTTCGTGACCCACGAACCACGGTGGACTCAACACGGAGAATGGTCTGGGGCTCCCAGAGTGACCTGGCCAACAGCCTGGGGTACGTGAGAGGTCTCAAGAACGCTACGGGATTCCGAGATCGTGTCCTATCGGTGAAGCTGGAAGAACTGAGACAGGAGCCCGAGCGCAAGATGCGCCGGGTCCTCGACTTCGTCGAAGAGCCGTGGGAAGACGCGGTCCTCGACCACGTAAGCAACAACCCGGATCCATTGGACATGCCGCCGGTTCCGTGGCTGCAGACCGCCACCGAACCGCTCAGGGGCGTCGACACGCGACTGCACGCCATGGACCCGGATCGCGTCCGCCTGATCGAGACGGTATGTCGCGCGAGTATGCGACGCTATGGCTATGAACCCACCGAGCTTCGAACAGTAACCGGAAGCGTACGGACGTGGCTGCGTCTGGCGGCGGAAGTGCCGGAAACTGCCAGGCACGTCTGGCGATTGACAAAACGATTCGAGGCTCTCCGAAATCCTGCGCTCTGGGACTCCCCGATGGCGAGATACGGCTACCTGTTTGAAGGCCTCAACCCCGCCTGGTGGGCCGAGAACGAGGGCTTTGTCTTCCCCACTCCGCCTGAGCTGCCGAGCCCTGGTCCCGTGCCACTCCGGAGAGGAGAGCAAGCTGAAGGCTAAAGCAGAAGAGTGTCGACCGGTGGCTGCAGTAGCCAACTACGATCGAAGCATGGTCGAAGGATGGCAGGCGGCGTGAGAAACGGGGCACAGCGAGAGATCGCTGTGCCCCTATTCCCCGTGTGGCTGTCCACGTGCGCCGTGAGCGTCGAATTTCGACTGTGGCCGGACGGCGGGCACGTCCTCGGGCGCGTCGCCGACGGCCGCGATTCGGCGGGGAACCGCGAGGCGCCGCTCTGGAGGGTTATCCTGCCATGCACCTGTGAAGACCAGGATCCGATCGAACTGGATGTCCGGGGGAGCGTCCACCGAGCTCTGCGGGGTGACGCCGCACGCCACCCCTCCCGCCCCCGGCAGATAGCCTCCCGGATCGCAGCGATCTGCGTCTTTTCAGCTTCATCACCTGTCCGCCCCGGGAACCCCCGGCGAGGCATCCCGGTATAGCAGTGGCAACCGGTCGTCCGAAAGCGACGAGGGGGGCACGCCGACCATGAAGAGCGATGAAACGACGCCGGCAGCACCACGCCGCCCGCGGTGGCGGCGGTGGCTCACGTGGGTCCTGCGGCTGGGCACGGGCGCGGTGGCGCTCGGGCTCGTCGCGTTCATCATCGCCTACTGGATGTCCGACAACACCTGCGGCGACCCGGACACGCCCGCCCCGCGAAACCCGATGAAAGCCGTCCTCTACTGCGACTACGGCTCCCCGGACGTCCTCCGGTTCGAGGACGTCGAGAAGCCGATCCCCCTCGACGACCAGGTCCTCGTCCGGGTGCGCGCGGTCTCCGTCAACCCGCTCGACTGGCACTACATGCGGGGCGAACCCTACATCATGCGGCTGGGGACCGGGCTACGCCGGCCGAAGGAGACGCAGCTGGGGGTCGATTTCGCCGGCACGGTCGAGGCGGTCGGCAAGAGCGTGACGCGTTTCAAGCCGGGCGACGAGGTCTTTGGCGGGCGCCACGGGGCTTTCACACAGTACGTCGCCGTCCACGAGGACCGGGCCGTGGTCCTGAAGCCGGCCAACCTGACGTTCGAGCAGGCGGCCTCCATCCCGATCGCGGCGATCACCGCCCTGCAGGGGCTGCGCGACAAGGGGAAGCTGCAGCCGGGGCAGAAAGTCCTCATCAACGGCGCCTCGGGCGGCGTCGGGACCTACGCGGTGCAGATCGCCAAGTGGCTCGGCGCCCACGTGACGGGCGTCTGCAGCACGCGCAACGTCGACATGGTCCGATCGCTCGGAGCGGACGAGGTCATCGACTACACCAAGGACGACTTCACGCGGGGCGAGCGGCGCTACGACCTCATCCTCGACAACGTCGGCAACCGCGGGCTGCTCGAATGCCGGCGCGTCCTGGCACTCCGGGGGTCCTACGTCCTGATCGGCGGCGGGAAGTCGGGCGAGCAGGGGGTGTTCGGCCCGCTATGGGGCCCTGTCAAGATGTTCCTGCTGTCGCCTTTCGTCAGCCAGGAGATGGGCCTGTTCATGGCCGATTTGAAGCAGGAGGACCTGGCCACCCTGGGCGATCTGATGCAGTCCGGGAAGCTCACGCCGGTCATCGACCGGCGCTACTCCTTCCGCGAGCTGCCGGAGGCCGTGCGGTACCTCGAGGAGGGGCACGCCCGGGGGAAGGTCGTCATCAGCGTCGACTGACCGGCGGCCGGACCGGGTGGCGGGGACAGGAGGATCCGTGCATGGATTCTCTGTTCGTAACTTCAGCGCAATTTGCGGAGAAGTTGGTTGGGCGTCAAGCGGCGGCCTCGCAGAGGCTGGGGAAGTCCCGCTGCTGGCCGGCCCGGCTCACACCAGCAGGGTTGCGAGCTCCCGCAGGAGTTCCACCTTTTCCTCCGGCACAAAGAGGTAGTTGCGCTCGCGGTATGCGGGGTCGCCTTCGATGCGGTTGCGCGGCGCAAGACCACGGCGGGTGATCCAGTAGTAGGAGTATTTCTGGCCGTCCAGGGTGGCATGGAGCCGCTCCTCAGTCTGGCCTCCCAGAACTTCGCAGATGATCAGTGGCCGGAGGCGCGCGAGCGTTCGGCGTGCGCCTGTGAGCACCTCGGGCTCGGTCGTTTCCGTGTCAATCTTCATCAGATCGAGGCGCGGGAGATTCTCCTGCTCGACGATGCTGTCGACGGTCGTGGCCTGCACGACGATGGCGTCGCACTCCGGACGGAATCCGGGCCGCAGCGACGCGTCGGTCGGGAAGGCGCCCGCAGGCACGTGCAACGTGACGCTGCCGGCTCTGTCGCATACGGCGCTCGGATGCGCCGTCACGGAGCGCAGCTCATTGAGCCGGACGTTCCTCTGCAGAAGATCGAAGATGCGCGGCACCGGTTCGAAGGCGTGTACGAGCAGGGATGGGTTCGAACGGGCCGCCATGATGCTGAACAGGCCGCTGCTGGCGCCGATGTCGAGCATCACCCTGGACTTGTCGACGAGAGAGAGGAACAGGTCGATGGTCTCGGTCTCAGGGTATCTGTAGCCACGCCAGAAAAGGGCTTTCGCGAGCAGGTCCTCACCGCCGCAGTACCGCATTGTGCCTCCGCGCGGAAGGCGCGCCGTGACGACGGGCCCGAGGTGCACGAGCCGGAGAGCGTTATCGGGCAGGTGGGAGGCGAGAGGTTTGAGCGTCAGTCTGAACAGAGGGGCGGCAAGGCGGCTGGAAAGGATCCTCCTGGCGATTTGCTTCAAGAGGAGGGGGCGGCCACCCGCTCGCGCCGCTTGCCCCGGCCGGCTCCGGCGGCGGCGTTGCGGCGCCCGGCGGCCTTGCGCCCCGAGGAGGGGGTTGCCGCGGCCGGTTCGAGAGCATGCTCGAGGACGTCCTCGACGTTCTTCGCGAAGCGGAAGGTCAGGTCGGCCAGGGCGTCCTTCGGGACGTCCTGCAGGTCCTTCTCGTTGTCGGCCGGCATGATGATCGTCCTGACGCCGGCGCGCCGGGCCGCCAGCACCTTCTCCTTGATGCCGCCGACCGGCAGCACCTTGCCGCGCAGCGTCAGCTCGCCGGTCATCGCGGTCTCGGCGCGGCACGGGCGCCCGGTCAGAAGCGACACCAGAGCCGTGGCCATCGTGACGCCGGCGGAGGGGCCGTCCTTCGGGATCGCCCCCGCCGGTACGTGCACGTGGATGTCGGAGCGGCTGAAGAAATCGGTGGCGATGCCGAGCGACGCGGCGCGGCTGCGGATCCACGACAGGGCGGCGAGCGCCGATTCGCGCATCACGTCGCCGACCTGGCCGGTGATGGTGAGCGATTTCCCGCCGGGCATCCGGGTCGCTTCGACGAACAGGATCTCGCCGCCGAAGGGCGTCCAGGCGAGGCCGACGGCGATGCCGGCCTGGCCGATGCGCTCGGCCAGTTCGCTGGTGAAGCGCTCGGGGCCGAGGAACGCCGTGAGCGCTTCGGGGGGGATCGTGACCCGGGCGGTGTCGCCCTCGGCGCGGCGCCGGGCCACCTTGCGGCACATGGTGGCGATGCTGCGCTCGAGGTTCCTGAGCCCGGCCTCGCGGGTGTAGCGGCTGATCGTCAGACGCAGGGTCGCATCGGGCAAGTCGATGTCGTCGGGCTTGAGGCCGTTCTCGGTGCACTGTCGCGGGATGAGATAGCGGCGGGCGATGGCCACCTTCTCGTCCTCGGTGTAGCCGGGCAGCTCGAGGACCTCCATGCGATCCCGCAGCGGTGGCGGCACCGAGTCGAGGACGTTCGCCGTCGTGATGAACAGCACCGACGACAGGTCGAACGGCAGGTCAAGGTAGTGGTCCTGGAAGTAGCGGTTCTGCTCCGGGTCGAGCACCTCGAGCAGGGCCGCCGACGGGTCGCCGCGGAAGTCGGCGCCGAGCTTGTCGATCTCGTCGAGCATGATCACCGGGTTGCGGCTGCCGCACTTGCGCAGCCCTTCGATGATCCGGCCGGGCAGGGCGCCGACATAGGTTCGCCGGTGACCGCGGATCTCGGCCTCGTCGCGCACTCCGCCGAGCGACAGGCGGTGGAACTGCCGCCCCATGGCGCGGGCGATCGACTTGCCGAGCGAGGTCTTGCCGGTGCCCGGCGGCCCGGCGAAGCAGAGGATCGGCCCGCGCGTGTCGTTGCGCAGCTTGCGCACGGCGAGGAACTCGACGATCCGGTCCTTGACCTTGTCGAGGTCGAAGTGGTCTTCGTCGAGGATGCGGCGCGACTCGACGATGTCGAGCTTGTCCTTGGTCTCCTTCGACCACGGCAGGGCGATGAGCCAGTCGAGGTAGGTGCGCACCACGACATGCTCGGCGGACGCCGGCGACATGGTCCTCAGGCGCTTGAGCTCGCGGTCGGCGGCCTCGCGCACCGCCTCGGGCATGCCGGCCTTCTCGATCGCCGCCTGGAGGCGCTGGATCTCGCCGTCGGTGTCGTCCTCCATGCCCAGCTCTTTCTGGATCGCCTTGAGCTGCTGGCGCAGGACGAACTCGCGCTGGCCCTTCTCCATCTCCCCCTGGACCTCCTCCTGGATCTTCGAGCCCAGCTCCATCACCTCGATCTCGCGGCTGATGTGCTGGGTGAGACGCCGCAGGCGGTCCTTGACGACCAGCGTCTCGAGAAACTCCTGCTTGAGCGGGGTGTCGCGCACCAGGAGCGCCGCGCCCATGTCGGCCAGGCGCCCGGGGTTGTCGACGTTCAGGAGGGCGACGCCGATCTCGTCGGAGTCGATCGGCATGAGCGACAGCATCCTGGAGATCTGGTTGAGCAGGTTCTTCGCCAGCGCCTCGACCTCGACCGTCTCCTCGACCCTCTCCTCGAGGATCTCGATGTCGGCGACGGGGTAGGGGTCCAGGCGCACCCAGCGCTTGATGCGGATGCGCTGCATGCCGGCGACCAGCACCCGCAGCGTCCCGTCGGGGAACTTCAGCAGGCGCTGGATGATGGCGACGCAGCCGATCTCGTACAGGTCGGTTTCCTTCGGTTCCTCGATGTCGGGGTTCTTCTGGGCGACCAGGCCGACGAGGCGGTTGCGCACCATCGCCTCGTCGATGAGACGCACGGACGGCGGCCGCCCGACGACCAGCGGCATCGGGATCTGCGGGAAGACGACGGTGTTCTTGAGCGCCAGGATCGACAGGGTCGACGGGATTTCCGGCGGCGCCGGGCCCGCCGGACGATCCGCGGCCGGGATCCCCGACCGCGGGGGCGGCTCGGGTGGTTCGGACCCGCCGTTCGAGGGACGGTCCGGTGGGTTCTCCGTCACGACGGACTCCCTATGGCGTGTCGACGGGGACCTGGCGCGCTTCGCCGGGGGAGCGCAGCGGCACGGTGATCTGCAGGAACCCGTCGCGATACAAGGCGCTGACGCGCTCGATGTCGGCCTCCTCCGGAAGATGGAAGATCCGCTCGAACAAGCCGTAGGGGATCTCCATCTGGTGGTAGCGCAGGCACTCGTTGACTTCGGGCTCCTGCCGGGAGCCCGCGACGCGCAGGTGCCGCCCCTCGATGACGATGTCGATCTCGTCCCGGGTCACTCCGGCGAGGTCGAGGATGATGCGGATCCCCGATGCGGTTTCGTGGATGTCGGCGCGGGGGAGGAAGCCGGTCCCGGGGGCCACCGAACCGAGGCCGTGCAGCAGGCTCTCCATCACCTGCTCCATGCGCCGGTGCAGATCGGAAACCCCGGGCGTCGGGATCCTGCGGATCCGGATCATGCCGGTCCCTCGTTAGGAGCGGCCCTTCTCCATGGCGTTCAGGTGCTTCATGATGCGCGACTTGCGGCGGGCGGCCGCGTTGCGGTGCAGGATTCCCTTGCGCACCGCCTTGTCGATCGCCGAGATGGTCTCGGTGACCGCGCCTTTGACCCCACTGGCGTCCTTCTTGTCGATCAGGCGCCGCATCTTCTTCAACCCGGTGCGCAGCTGGCTGCGGCGCGCCCGGTTGACGAGGTTGCGACGGCGGCTCTTGCGCATGTTCTTGATCGCCGACTTGATGCGTCCCACTGAACCCTCCTTGAGCGCCGGCCCGGGTCCCGGGTTATTCGGCGATGAAGATGAACTCGGCCCGGCGATTCAGCGCCCAGGCCGACTCGTTGTGCCCCGGATCCACCGGTCGTTCCTTGCCGTAGGAAATCGTCCGCAGCCGCGCCGCCGGGATGCCGAGCGAGACCAGCTGCTCCTTGGCCGCCCGCGCGCGCCGGTCGCCGAGCGCCAGGTTGTACTCGACCGTGCCGCGCTCGTCGCAATGACCCTCGATGCGCACCGAGAGCGAGCCGCTCTCGCGGATGCGGGCGGCGTTGGCCGACAGCGTCTGGCTGGCGTCCTGGCGCAGGTCCGCCATGTCGAAATCGAAGTAGATCGGCTTGAGGACGCCCTGCGCGTTCAGCTTGTCGGCTGCGGTCGACGGGGTTTCGCTGAACGACTCGGCCGTGGGAGCGGCCTCCTTGAAGCCCGACGACTCGTCGACCTTCTCGGCCGGCTTGGTCGAGGAGTCGAACGACGGCGCGGCGGGCTTCGGGCTCTCCTGGGCCGGCGGAACGCTCTTGCAGGCCACGCCGGACAGGGCGATGGCGGCAACGACGAACGCGAGCGACAGCGTGTGCGACAGACCACGGATCATCACGTCACCTCCACGTCTGGTTGGTTGGGCCGGACGCAACGGAACGTCCGGGTGCCGGGAGCGGGGCGTGGTCCGGGCCCCGCGGCCCCCTCGGGAACCTCGAGAGCGGCGGATTATAACACGCGCCCCCTCGACCACCCATCCCGCCGTCGGCCTCGGCCGGATACCGTGCGCCGGCGATCAATTCGACCACGAGGGGGACTCGTTGCTGCCGCCGCGCGTCAGCCGGCGGACATGGTCGCCATTGGCGTCCATCGTGTAGATGTCGAACCCGCCGGAACGATTCGAGGCGAACGCCAGGTGGCGCCCATCCGGCGACCAGCGCGGCGACTCGTTGATCCCGCCGCCGTCGGTCAGGCGGATCAGGGCGCCGGTCTTGATGTCGTGGACGAAGATGTCGAACCCGCCGGGCACGCGCGCCGTGAAGGCGATCGTCTCGGCCGGACCCGGGGACCAGGAGGGGGAGTCGCAGTACGACAGCTCGGAGGTCAGGCGGCGGACGCTCCCGCCGCCGGCATCCATGATGTAGATCTGCGGCGACCCGCCGCGGTCGGAGGTGAAGGCGATGGAGCGCCCGTCCGGCGCCCAGGTGGGCGAGGTGTCGATGGCATCGTGGCGCGTGAGGCGGGTGAGCAGCCGGTCGGCGATCCGGAGCGTGTAGATCTCGGCGTTGCCGTCGCGGCCGCTCGAGAAGGCGAGCAGCTTGCCGTCGGGCGACCAGGCCGGGGCGCTGTTCAGCTCGCCTTTCTGGGGGAAGGCGGCGGCCGGGGCGTCGCCCGCGGCGTTGAGGATCATGAGCTGCGGCTGCCCCGACTTGAGGGTCACGAAGGCGATGAGACTGCCGTCGGGCGACCAGGCGGGCGCGCGGTTGATCGAGCCGTTGGCGGTGATCCGCTTGGGCCGCGCGCCGTCGTAGTCCATGACGAAGATCTCCTTCCCCTTGCCGATCTGCGACACGAAGGCGATGCGCGTCGTGGCGATGCCGCGCTTGCCGGTGTAGCGCAGGACAAGCTCGTCGCTCATCCGGTGCGCCAGGAGCCGGATCTGCCCGGCGTCGGCGCGGTAGCGCTTGCCGAGCACCAGGCGCTGCTCGGAGGTGTCGTAGGCGCGCCCTTCGAAGACCACGTCGTCCCCCTGGTCGGGACGCGTCTGCCCCATGAGCACCGCCTCGGCGCCGATCCCCTGCCATTCCTTGTAGGCGGCGGCGCGGTCGCTGAACGGGCCCACCATCTTGATGTACTCCTCGGGGACGAGCTGGAAGTAGTTCGAGAACAGCAGGTCGTCGCGGATGACATCGTGCAGGCTGTCGGCGGCCTCGCGACCGCGCGCCACGCCGCCGCCGTCGAAGGGCGGCATCGCGATCGGGATCTTCGGCCGGCCGGCGCCGGTGATGCGGATGATCGGCGCTTCGGACGGCTTCTCCTCCTGCGCCGCGGCCGGCGGCGGAAAGCGGACGGCCAGGACGGCCACGATGAATACGAGCGGTGCGAGGCGGCGTGTCGTCGAGGGCAAGGCGTCAGTCTCCGGGGTTCCCCGGCTCGGAACCCTCGGGCGTCAGGTCGAAGACGATCTGCACCGCGAGGGTGTCCATCGCCAGGGCGGCGGGGAAGGGTGGAAAGGGCTCGGCGGAGCGCACCGCGACCAGCAGCGACCGGTCGAGCGGTTCGAAGCCGCTGGCATGGCTGAGCTCGATCCTCTGGACGCGTCCGGTGCGGCTCAGTTTCAAGTTCACGGTGGCGCTCAGCGTGGTGTCGCCGGTGTAGACCGGGCGCTTCCAGGCGTTCTCGATGTTGCGCTTGAGGAGCGCGAGATAGAAGGTGTAGGCGTCGCCGCCGCCCCCGGTCCCGTCGCCCTCGCCACCACCGCCGCTTCCTGCGACCGGCGACGTGCCGGGGGCGGGATCGCCGGCGGCGGTCGCCGGTGCCGGCGCGGTCGGGGCGGGCTCCGTCGCGGCCGGTTCGGCTGCGGCCGCGTCGGCGACCTTGGCGGCATCGTCTTCCTTGGCGGGCGGCTGCTCCTTCGGTTTCTCCGGCTGCGGTTTTGTCGGTGGCTTCTTTGCGTTGCGATCGGGAAGGACGATCGCCTTCTCGACCGGCTTCTTCACGGGTGGAGGCTTGGGCGCGGCCGCGGGCTTCGGCGCGGCGGCGCCCGCCGCCGGCGGCGCCGGGGTCGCCGGCCCCGGCCCGGCGGGGCCGGGCAGGGTCACCAGATCGACGATGTAGACCTTCCCCATGTCGGGGCCGGATGCGAGCAGCCGCGGCACGCCGACGATCACGAAGAAGCCGACGATATGAAAGACGATTGACAGGATGACGGCCGGTCGCCCCAGCCCCATCCCCGGTCGCCGGCCACCCGCGGGGGCGGTGCGTTCCGGCGGGCGCCCCGTCATGTTCCGCCGCCGGGTTTGGCGGTCGACCGGCCGGCGGGCGGCTTGGCGGGCTTCTGGGAACCGGTGCGCGGTGCCGTGCCGGCGCGCGGCGGGGGGGTCTTGGCACCGCCCTGGGCGTGGCGCGTCACCATCCCGACCTTGTCGGCCCCGGCCTTCTTGATCTGATCCATGACCGCCATGACCCGACCGTAGGGGACATCCTGGTCGGCGCGCAGGAAGACGAACTCGGATCCGGTGCGCTGCATCTCGCCCTTCAGGCGATCGGTGAGCAGCGCGAGGTTCACCGGCCGGTCGTTGAGATAGATGGTGCTGTCGCGATCGACGGTGATGATGAGGCGATCCTCGGTGGCGTCGGAGCCGGCCTCGGTTTTCGGCAGGCGCACGTCGATGCCGCGGCTCATCATCGGCGCGGTCACCATGAAGATGATCAGCAGCACCAGGATGACGTCGACCAGCGGGGTGACGTTGATATCCGACAGCGCCGGTCCGTAGCGCCCGTGCCCGCGCCCGGGAAGACTCATCGCCATGGTGCGCTCCGCGGGCGGGGCCGGCCGGCGGGTCGCGGGGCGTGGGTCGGCGGCGTCAAGGGGCTAGGAGCGGAACGTGCCCGCTTCGAGCGGCGCTGCGGCGGGACGGCCCAGCTCGATCTGGGCCTCCGCCAGGGTCATGAACTGCGGCACGAAGCGCTCGATACGCGCGCCGAGCCGGCGGGCGCGCGCCAGAAGGAGGTTGTAGCCCACGACCGCCGGGATCGCCGCCGCCAGGCCTGCGGCGGTGGCGACGAGCGATTCCGAGATCCCCGGCGCCACCGCGGCCAGGCTCGCCGAGCCGGCGATGCCGATTCCCTGGAAGGCGTCCATGATTCCCCACACCGTGCCGAACAGTCCGATGAACGGGGTCACGGTGCCGGTGGTCGCCAGCAGGCCGAGATTGCGATCGAGGCCGTCCGCCTGCAGCGATGCCGCTTCCTCGGCCCGACGCCTTACCCGCAGCAGGATCCGCTCGCGCGCCTGCTCGCTGGTCAGGGCACCCGAGCGCTGCGGCCCGAGACCGTCGTTGACCGCGCTGATGGTCTCGCGGAAGCCGGCGTGGAGGATCGCCGCCAGGGGGCTGGCCGGGTAACGGCTGGCGATCTCGTGCAGCTGGCTGAGACGGCGGTCCCCGGTGATCTCCCGCTGCAGCTGGTCGGATTCGGACTCGGCGCGGCGCAGGGCACGGTAGCGCTCGAAGATGACCGCCCATGACAGCACCGAGAAGCCGAGCAGGATCAGGAGGACCAGCGTGGCAACGGGACCGGAGTCGGCGATGAGGCGGAGCGGGTCGGCGTGCAGGCCGGACGACGCGGCCAGGAGCATGGGCGATGGGGTCGGCGACATCATCGATATGGGGATCCGTTTCCTCGCAAGCGATTCGCGCGCCGTAACTTAGCACACGGTCCATTCGTTGACAACCTGAGATCCCTTTGGTAGCATCCCGCGCCGACCGTCCCCGATCGGCCCGGGGTCAAATGATCCGCTGCCTGCACGTTCAGAACCTCGCGATCATCAAGGACGCCACCCTCGATCTCGGTCCCGGTCTCAACCTCCTGACCGGCGAAACCGGCGCCGGCAAATCGATCCTCGTCGACGCCCTGCTCGTCGGCCTCGGCGCGCGCGCCGATACGGAACTTCTGAGAACCGGCGAGGAGCGCGGCTCGGTGCAGGTCGAATTCGAAGTCGGCGGCAATGCCGCGGCCCTCGAGTTCCTGGCGGCGAAAGGGTACGAGAGCGAGGGCGGTGCCCTGGTCATCAGGCGCGAAATCGTCCCGCCCGGCCGCAGCCGCGCCTTCATCGGCGGCCTGCTGGCGCCGCTCGCGGATCTCAGGGCGCTCGCGGCGCTGCTGCTCGCCATCCACGGGCAGCATCATCATCAGGTATTGCTCGACCCGGCGCGGCACCGCGAGCTGCTCGATCGGCAGGCGGGGCTGGGGCCGCTCCTCGTGCGGATGGCGGCGGCGGCCGCGGCGCTCGCCGAGGCAGGGGCGCGTCTCGGCTCGATGCGCGACGGCGCGCAGCGGCTGGCGCAGCGCATCGACATGCTGCGCTGGCAGGTGCAGGAGATCGACGCCGCGGCCCTCGCTCCCGACGGGCGCGCCGCGCTGCGCACCGAGCGTGACATGCTGCGCAACGCCGAGGCCCTTCTCAACCACGGCCGCGGCGCCCTCGACGCACTCTACGACGGCGAGGGCTCGGCGCTGGCGCGCCTGGCGGAAGGGGTGCGGGCGGCGCGCGAGGTGGCGCGCTACGACGCCGGCCTCGCCGATGACATGGCGCGGGTCGAGGCGGCGCGCGCCGAGATCGAGGAGATGGCCTACCGCCTGCGCGACTTCGTCGAGCGCCTGAGCCCCGACCCCGAGCGGCTGCAGGCGGTCGACGATCGCATGCAGCTCCTCGAGGCGCTGCAGCGCAAGTACGCCCCCGGCGGGGACGAGGCGTCGATCCTGGCGTATCGCGACGCCGCCGCCGCCGAGCTGCAGCAGCTCACCGGCGGCGGTGAGTCGGTCGCCGATCTCGAGCGCCGCGTCCAGGCGCTGCGCGAGGCGGCGCTCGAGGTGGCGCTCGAGCTGTCGCGGCGGCGGCGCGCCGCCGCGGCCGGGCTCGAGGGAGCCATCGAGGCGGGACTCGGTGAGATGGCGATGCCGGGGACGCGCTTCGCGATCGATTTCCGGCACCGGCCGTCGCCGGGAAGCGGTCTGTGGGTCGAGGGCGAGGAAGTGGCCGTTGACGGCGCGGGATGCGACGTGGTGGAATTCCTCCTGTCGGCGAATCGCGGCGAGGCGTTGCGGCCGCTCGCCGCGGTGGCTTCGGGCGGCGAGTTGTCGCGCATCATGCTCGCGCTCGAGGTGGTCCTGCTGGGAAGCGCGGCGTCGCGCACCCTGGTCTTCGACGAGGTGGATGCCGGCATCGGCGGGGCAGTGGCGGAAGTGGTGGGGCGCAAGCTCAAGGCGCTCGCGAGGACGCACCAGGTGCTGTGCGTCACCCACCTGGCGCCGATCGCGACCCTCGCGGATCGCCACGTGCGTGTCGCCAAGAAGGTCGCCCGCGGGCGCACCGAGGTCGTGATCGAGCCGCTCGACGGGGCCGGCCGGGTGCGCGAGGTGGCGCGCATGCTGGCGGGGGAGACGGTCACCCCCACGGCGCTCAAGCACGCCGCCGACATGCTCGAGCGCGCCGGCGGCCGTGCGGCGCCGCCGTCCGGGCCGAGGGGGTAGCGATGCAGGTCACGGCGGTCTACCCGGGGACCTTCGACCCGATCACCAACGGCCATCTCGACATCATCGCGCGCGGGGTGCGGTTGTTCGATCGCATCATCGTCGCCCTCCTCAAGAACGCCGACAAGGAGCCGCTGCTGCCGCTCGACGAGCGCATCGAGATAGTGCGCGCCGTGGTCGGCGGCTTCCCGAACGTCACGGTCGAGTCGTTCGACGGGCTTCTGGTCGACTACGCCCGCGCGCGCGGGGCGCAGGCGATCGTCCGCGGGCTGCGGGCGCTGTCGGACTTCGAGTACGAGTTCCAGATGGCGCTGATGAACCGCCGTCTCGAGGCCGGTGTCGAGACGGTCTTCATGATGCCCAGCGAGGCCTACTCCTACGTCAGCAGTCGGCTGGTCAAGGAGGTGGCGCACCTGGGCGGCGACATCACCGGGCTGGTGCCGCCGGAGGTGGTGCGGCGGCTCAAGGCGCGCTACGCGGCGGGAGGCGGGCGATGAGCGGGCCGGTGCGGCTGGCGAAGCGGCTCGATCACGTGAGCGTGTCGCCGACCCTCGCGGTGATGATGGAGGCGAAGGCGCTGCGGGCGAAGGGGGTCGATGTCGTCGACTTCGGCCCGGGCGAGCCCGATTTCAACACGCCGGAGAACATCAAGCAGGCCGGCCGGCAGGCGATCACCGACGACCTCAGCCACTACACCGACACCGCCGGCATCGTCGAGCTGCGGCGCGCGGTCGTCGAGCGTTATCGCCGACTCTACGATGCCACCTGGGAGGAGGACGATGTGATCACCGGTGTCGGCGGCAAGAACGTCCTGTTCCTGCTCGCCATGTCGCTCTTCGACCCCGGCGATCGGGTGGCCCTCTTCGCCCCCTACTGGGTGTCGTTCCCCGAGCAGGTGCGGATGTGCGGCGCCGAGACGGTGATCCTCCGCTGCGAGGAGACACCGGGCGGGCCGGTGCCGCGCGCCAAGGCACTCGAGCCGCACGCCGGAAGGCTCAAGGCCGTGATCCTGAACTCGCCCTGCAATCCGAGCGGCGCCGTGATCCCGCCCGACGAAGTGGCCCGGTTCGCCGACTTCGCCGCGCGCACCGGCGCCCTGCTGATTTCGGACGAGACCTACGACGCGTTCAACTACGGACGGGGTGCCCACGCTTCATTCGCGACGCATCGCGCCCGGTTAGGCGACAGCCTGGTGCTGGTCAATTCGCTGTCGAAGACCTACGCGATGACCGGCTGGCGGGTGGGATACGCCCTGGGGCCGCGGGTCGTGATCGAGGCGATGAAGAAGGTGCAGTCGCACGACGCCACCCACACCGCCGCGGTGGCGCAGGCGGCGGCGCTCGAGGCGATCCGCGGGCCGCAGGGATCTGTCGCGGCGATGCGCGACGAGTATCGGCGCCGGCGCGACGCCCTGGTGCCGGCCCTCAACCGGATCCGGGGGGTCTCCTGCCCGCTGCCAGGCGGCGCCTTCTACGTCTTTCCCGATGTGACCAAGGCGATGGGCACGCTCGGCTGCGCCACCTCGATCGAGTTCGCGAAGCGCTTGATGACCGAGATCGCGGTGGCCACGGTGCCGGGGGAGGCGTTCGGGGTCCCGGGCCGCCTGCGACTGTCGTACGCCATCGCCCCGGAACGGATGCGCGAGGGTATCGCGCGGATGAGCCGCCTGCTCGGCGAAGGCGCGGCATGAGGTCGCTCATGAGGCTCGTGATCGCGGGGATGGCGATGCTGGTGCTCGCCGCCGGCGGTCCGGCGGTCGCCGCGCCGGCGGCGGGTTCGGCGATCGCACCGGCGGCGGTGCCGGCAACGGCGCCGGCAGCGGTGCCCGGCGCCTCTGCTGTGCCGGCACCAGCCGCCGTCACCGTCTACACGGTCACCCTCGACGACGCGATCCACCCGATCACCGCGCGTTACCTGACGCACGCCATCGATACCGCGAACCAGAAGAGCGCGGCGTTGCTCATCGTCAGGCTCGACACGCCGGGTGGGCTGCAGACCTCGATGGAAGAGATGATCACCGCAATCACCCATTCGCGCGTCCCGGTGGTGGTCTTCGTGCACGGGTCGAAGGCGGCCTCGGCCGGGTTCTTCCTGACGCTCGCGGCCGATGTCGCGGTGATGGCGCCGGGCACCCGGATGGGCGCGGCCCATCCGGTGTCGGCGATCGGCGAGGTCCCCAAGGACTCGCCGATGCTGGCGAAGATCGAGAACGACGCCGCCGCCTACATCCGCTCGATCGCCGCCAATCGCGGCCGCAATCCCGGCGAGGCCGAGAAGGCGGTGCGCGAGAGCCGGGCGTTCACCGAGCAGGAGGCGCTCGCGCTCGGGCTCATCGACATGGTGTGCAACGACGAGGCGGAGATCCTCGCCCGGCTCGACGGCCGGACGATCCGCCGCTTCCAGGGCGGCAGCGAGACGCTCCGCCTGGCGCCGGCCCGCATCGAATCGCTCGACATGACGGCATCGGAGCGCTTCCTGAGCCTGCTCGCCAACCCGGCGCTGACCGCCCTGCTCCTCTTCGTGGGGGTGCTGGGGCTGTACGTCGAGATCACCCACCCCGGGCTGGTGGCGCCCGGCCTGATCGGCGGCGTCTGTCTGCTCCTCTTCATGCTGTCGACCCAGACACTGCCGGTGAACTGGGTCGGTGTCGGGCTGATCGTCCTTGGTCTGCTGATGTTCCTGTTGGAGATCAAGATCGTCAGCCACGGCGCCCTGACCGTGGGCGGTATCGCCTGTCTCGTGGTCGGCGGGATGCTGCTCTATCGCGGGGCGCCCGAGATGCCCGGCATGGCGGCGGCGCGCGCGATCATCTTCGCGGTGGCCCTGTCGGCCGCCGTCATCATGGGATCGCTGACATTCCTGATCAGCCGCGTGTGGCGGCGCCGGCCGGAAACCGGCGCCAGCGGCCTCGTCGCCGAGGAGGGGACCGCGCTGACGGACCTCGACCCGGACGGGCGGGTGTTTGTCCACGGGGAGTACTGGAACGCCCACGCCCGGTCGCCGGTGCGCAAGGGGGCCCGGGTGCGGGTCGCCGCCATCACCGGGCTGCTCCTCGAGGTCGAGGAGGTGCGATGATACGGAAGGTGTCTCCGGGACCGGGGCCGGTCCCGCGCGGGAGGCGATGAATATGCCGCTCCTTGGTTCGGTGCCGCTGCTGGTCCTGATCGTCGTGGTCTTCTGGCTTATCTCGAGCATCAAGATCCTCAACGAGTACGAACGGGCCGTGGTCTTCAGGCTCGGCCGGCTGCTGTCGGCGCCCAAGGGGCCGGGCCTGGTCATCATCTGGTATCCCATCGACCGGATGGTGCGGGTGTCGCTGCGGACGGTCGTGCACGACGTGCCGCCGCAGGACGTGATCACGCGCGACAACGTCTCGGTCAAGGTCAACGCGGTGGTGTACTACCGCGTCATCGACCCGCGCCGGGCGGTGGTCGAGGTCGAGCAGTACCACTACGCCACCTCGCAGCTGGCGCAGACGACGCTGCGGTCGGTCCTCGGCCAGGTCGAGCTCGACGGGCTCCTCAGCCAGCGCGAGAAGCTCAACGCCGAGCTGCAGCTGATCCTCGACCGTCACACCGATCCCTGGGGGATCAAGGTGTCGGCGGTCGAGGTGAAGCATGTCGACCTGCCGCCGGAGATGCAGCGCGCCATGGCCAAGCAGGCGGAGGCCGAGCGCGAGAAGCGCGCCAAGATCATCCACGCGTCGGGCGAGTACGAGGCGGCCACCCAGCTGGTGATGGCGGCCGACAAGATCTCCATCAACCCGACGACGCTGCAACTGCGCTACCTGCAGACCCTGACCGAGATCGCCACCGAGAAGAACTCGACGATCATCTTCCCGGTGCCGATTGACTTGTTGGCGGGCCTGTTCCGGCGCGAGCCGGGACCGAAGGGCGACGCGTGACCGAAACGCACGACCCGGTCGAGGACCTGGCGATCGCCCGCCACGCCCTCGAGGTCGCGCGCCGGATCGAGCTCCCGGGCGCCGCCGCGGCATTCGCGCGCGCCGCCGCCGCGCACGCACCATGCGGCATCGGACTGCTCTATCTGTACGATGCCGAGGCCGATGTCTTCCGCCTGACCGGGTCGACCCTCGACCCGGCCGACCCGCGCTTCGAGGGGATCGGCACCCTCGAGCTCGCCGGGCTGCGCGCCGCCGGGGCGACCGTGCCGTTCCTCGCCGGTGCGCCGGCGGCGCTGCGGCGGGTCGCGGAGGGGACGGTGCTCGCCGCGCCGGTCCTCGACGGCGCCCGGCTGGTCGGCTACCTGGTCCTCGCCGACCCGGCCGGCGCGTGGGGCGACGAGGCGCTGGCGCGCACCGGGCGCCTGCTCCCGGAGATGGTCACCGGCCTGCTGAACGCGCATCTGGTGGAGACGTTCCGCGAGCTGGTGATCAAGGACGACCAGACCGAGTGCTTCAACCGGCGCTACTTCGACCGCTGCCTGAGCGAGGAGATCTACCGCGCGCAGCGTTACGGGCATCCGCTCGCGGTCGTCTTCCTCGATCTCGACAACCTGAAGGAGGTCAACGCCCGCTTCGGGCACGCGGTCGGCAGCCGCACGGTGCGCGAGGTCGCCCGCCGGATCGTCTGCGGGATCCGCGGCAGCGACCGGAGCTTCCGCTACGGCGGCGACGAGTTCTGCCTGGTGCTGCCGACGACCGACGTGAGCGGCGCGCTCGAGCTGTGCGAGCGTCTCCGGTGCGCCGTCGCCGGGCGGCCGTTCGTCGCCGACATCAGCACGCACGTGATGGTGACCGCCTCGTTCGGCATCGCCGCCTACCCCGATCACGCCCGCACCAGTCTCGGCCTCCTCAAGTGCGCCGACGAGGCGATGCAGCGCGCCAAGCGCGAGGGCAAGGATGCCGTGCGCGTGGCGCCGGCGCCGACGGCGGACGGCGCGTCGCGCGCCGCGGCGGAGACGGCATGAGCGCGGGCTCGCGCACGCGCGTCCTGCTGATCGCGGTTCTCGGGACCAGCCTGGCGCTCGTGGGGCTTCTGCGCTGGGCCGGCCGCATCGCCGGCCGCGCCGCCGCCAGCGCCGCTCCGGCGCGATCGGGCGACCCGGCGCGCGCCGGCGCCGCCGCCGGGACCCCGGAGCTCTCCTTCTACCGCGCCCTCGGCGGCGGTGGTGCCGCCCCCGGCCGGCGCGACGCGGTGCCGCCGGCGGAAGGCCGCTCGATGCGCCCGGCGCCGGGCGACGTCGTGGCGCCGGTCGGAGCCTATGTCGTGCAGGTGATGGCGACACGTGACCGGAGGCAGGCGGAGCGGCTGCACGACCGCCTGTCGCGCCGCGGTTACGCGTCGTCGATCGTCGAGGACGACGTGCCGGGCGGGCCGATCTACCGGGTGCGCATCGGGCGCTGGAAGGAGCGCGGCCCGGCCGACGCGATGGCGAAGACGATCCGCGACAAGGAAGATCTCGAACCGTGGGTGTTGCAGGAGGGGGGACCGTGAGCGTGGCGGCGACGACGATCGGGGGCACGGCGGTGTCCGGATCCGGCCGGGTCCGCGCCGGGGATCAGCGCCGTCTGCTGGGCGAGATGCTCGTCGAGGCGGGGCTGGTGACGGCGGGCGGCCTGTCCGCGGCCCTCGAGGCTCAGCGGCTCGGCGGCGGGCGGCTCGGCATGCACCTGATGCGTGGCGGCCACATCGTGCCCGCCGCATTCCATCTTTTCCTCGGCGAGCATCTCGAGGCGATGCGACCCGATCTGCTCGACGACGTGCGCGCCGGCGCCGCAGCGGGCCGGGTGCCGGCGCGCCTGGCGCACCACTACGGCATGGTGCCGGTGCGCGAGCAGGACGGTGTTCTCGATCTCGCGGTTTCCACCTTTGATCAGCCGGGGCTGCGCTCGGCGGTCGAGGCGCTCACGGGACTCAAGGTCGAGCCGATGATCGCCCCACCGTCGCTTCTCGCCGAGGTCCTCGGGCGGCACTACCCGGAGGAGGTCGAGCCCGGCATCCTGTTCCGCAGTGCGGGGGACAACATCCTGGTGCTCGCCGACGGCGCCCGCGGTCTGCGGGCGGCCGCCGTTGAAAGCCTGACGGCGGGCGCTCCGGCGGGGGAATGGCTGCGCGCGATCACCGGGCTGGCCCTGCGGGAGGGGGCCCGGCGTGTCGAGATCGAGCCGCGGGCCGACACCGTCGCGGTCTCGTTCGCGGCGCGCGAAGGAGGCCGCCGCGAAATCACCATGGCGCGCGGCGCCTATCCGGGTGTCGCCGCCCTTCTCGAGGGCCTGGCGCGCATCGCGTCCCGCGGCCGCATCGTGCCGAGGGAGGGCCGCTTCGTCCTGAGGTCGGGGGGCGTGCGCCTGTTCGTCTGCGTGCTGGCGCTGCCGGGATTGCTGGGCCGGATCTACCGGCTCGACCTGCGTCGGGAGAGGATCGCCGGCCCCGACGCCGCCGCGATCGCCCTTTCGCTGCCGGCGCTGCGGCAGGCGCTGGACGATCTCGCGACCCGCGGTCGCGGCCTTCTCGGGCTGGCGGCGACCGGACCCACCGAATGGGCCGCCGCCCTGGAGACGATCCTCGACGGCCTGGGTGATCGGCTCGGCCGCCGGGCGGTGATCGGCTCGTGGGACGACCGGGGGGCGGGCGCCGTCCGCGACGCGACCGGCCCCGCGGGGCCGCGCCCGCCGGACGGCACCGAGCTGCTGGTGATCGGCGCCCCGTGGCGCAGCGGCATCGGCGACGCCATCGGCGTGCTGGCGCGCGACCGTGTCGTGCTCGCGGCCGTCGACGCGCCGGATGCCTGCGCCGGCGCCGAGGTGATGGCGCGCGGCAGCGCCGGATCGGATCGCGACACCGGGCCGGCCGGTGTCCTCGCGGTGCGCCACCTGGAGTCTCCCTGCAGCGCCTGCCGGCGGCCGTTCGATCTCGGCGAGCTGCTGTCACTGCTGCCGGGGGGAGCGTCGGCGCCGGCGCCGGCGTGGATCGCCCCGGGCTGTTCCGATTGCCGCGGTTCGGGGGAGATCGAGATGGCGCGGGTCGCGGAATTCCTGCCGCTCGCGGCCGGCCGGCTGGCGCGGCCGGGGACGCGCGCCCGCCATCTGCGCGAGGAGTCGCCCTGGCGTCCGACGATCGTGAGGTCCGCGGTGCGCGGCGCGCTCGACGGTTCGATCGATGCCCGGGAGGTCGTGCGCCTGCTCGTTCATGAGCCGCGCTGAAAGCGGCGGCGCCCCCCCGGGTCGCTGGACCGGCCCGGCCGCCGTGCTTTCGGGTCTCCTGCTCGCGGCATCGTTCCCGCTCGCCGACCTTGGCTGGCTGGCCTTCATCGCCCTTGTCCCGCTGATCCGCGCGGTTCGTGGCGCCGCGCCGCGCCGGGCGGCGGGTCTCGGGTTCGTGACCGGGACGGTCTTCTTCGCGGCCCTGCTCTACTGGATCGTCGGGGTGATAACCCGCTACGGCGGCCTGCCGGCGTGGGCCGGTGCCGGGTTCCTTCTCATGCTGGTGGCCTACCTGGCGCTGTACGTCGCCGCCTTCGCGGCACTCGTCGCGGCGGCGGCGGGCCGGCTCGGGGCGGGCGGCCTGCTGGCGGCGCCCGTCGTCTGGGTGGGGCTCGAGTTCGTGCGCGGCCACATCCTGACCGGGTTCCCCTGGGGGCTCGTCGGCTACACCCAGTGGCACAACACGCCTCTCATGCAGGTTGCCGCCGTCGGCGGCGTGCACGCCGTGTCGTTCATGGTGGTGCTGGTGAACGCGGCGTTGGCGCTTTTGCTCGAGCGCGGCGGGTCGTGGCGGGCGCGGCTGGGGGCGGCCGGGGCGTGCGGTCTTGTCGCGGCGGCGCACGCCGCGGGCGCGCTGGTCGTCCCGCCTCTGCCGGCCCTGCCCGCGGCCCCGTCCGCGATGGCGGCGGCGGCCGGCGCGCCGGGCGCGGAGACGGCACCGTCCGCCCCCTTCGCCGTGGCGGCGATCCAGGCGAACGTCGCCCAGGATCGCAAGTGGAACCGTACCGAGGAGGGGGCAATCATCGCCGGGTTGTTCGAGATGACCGCGAGCGCCGCCGCCGGCGGAGCCCGCCTGGTCGTCTGGCCCGAGTCGTCGAGCCCGCTGTCTTTCCGCGTCCCGGTGAGCCGCGCCGCGGCCGGTGGCGCCGTCGAGCCCCGCATCGAGGCGCGGGGCGGCTATGTCGACGCCGTGGCCGCGCTCGTGCGCGACCGCCGCCTGACGCTGATCGCCGGCAGCGTCGATTATCGCTGGGACAGGGGGCGGCTGCTCGCCTTCAACAGCGCGATGGTGGTGGATGAACAGGGCATTCTCGGCCCGTCGTACGACAAGATCCGCCTCGTGCCATTCGGCGAGTACGTGCCGCTGCGTCATCTCCTGTTCTTCGTCGACCGGATGGTGCAGGGGGCCATCGCCGAGTTCGTGCCGGGGACGCGGGTGGAGCCATTGCCGACGCCGTTCGGCCGGGCCGCGACCTTCGTCTGCTACGAGGCGATCTTCCCCGGGTTGGTGCGCGACCTGGCGCGCGACGCGGCGTTCATGGTCAACATCACCAACGACGCCTGGTTCGGCAGGAGCGCCGCGCCGCGCCAGCACCTGGCGATGGCGGCCTTCCGCGCCGCCGAGAACCGCCGCTGGCTGGTGCGCGCCGCCAACACCGGCATCAGCGCCATCGTCGATCCGTGGGGGCGGGTGCGCGCCGAAGCGCCGCTCGACGTGCGCACGGTGCTGCAGGGGACGATCGAGGCGCGCGCGCGCCGCTCGCCCTTCGCGCGCGCCGGCGATGCCGCCGGGATCGCGTGTGCTATACTTACGGTCCTTTTGACCGCCGCGCTCCGCGCGGCGTTTTTGCGACCGGGCCCCTGATCAACGGCCGCCGAGGAAGAACAGCCCATGCCCCCCACCTACGACATCGACGAGCTCGTGCGCCGCGCCGGCACCCTGCATGGACGCTACGACGAGCTCCGAGGGCATCTTTGAGAAAGTCGCCTCCACGGCCCGCCTGCAGGAGCTCGAGACCCTCGCCGCCGACCCCGACCTCTACCGTGACCAGGGGCGTGCCCAGCAGATCCTGAAGGAGCGCGCCCGCCTCTCCGAGGCAATCGAGGCGCAGAATGCCCTCAGGCACACCGCCGAGGAGGCGCAGGTGTGCGCCGAGCTGGCGGCCGAGGGTGAGCCGGTGGGGGAGGACCTCGAATCCGCCGTCACCAGGCTCGAGAAGGCTCTCGACGAAAGCGAGCTCGAGCTGATGCTCGTCGGCGCGCACGACCACGGCGACGCCATCCTGTCGATCCATCCGGGGGCCGGCGGCACCGAATCGCAGGACTGGGCCGAGATGCTCTATCGGATGTACTTGCGCTGGGCCGAGGAGCACGGCTTCCGCGCCGAGGCGCTCGACTACCAGAAGGCCGAGGAGGCGGGCATCAAGAGCGCCACCCTGATGATCCGCGGCCACAACGCCTTCGGCTTCCTGCGCGCCGAGAGCGGTGTGCACCGCCTGGTGCGCATCTCGCCGTTCGACTCCTCGGGCCGGCGGCACACTTCGTTCGCGAGCGTGTCCGCCTATCCCGACCTCGACGAGTCGATCGAGGTGAACATCGAGGAGAAGGACCTGCGCGTCGACACCTATCGCAGCAGCGGCGCCGGCGGCCAGCATGTCAACGTCACCGACTCGGCGGTGCGCATCACCCACCTGCCGTCCGGCATCGTGGTCTCGTGCCAGAACGAGCGCTCGCAGCACCGCAACCGCGACATGGCGATGCATGTCCTCAAGTCCCGCCTCTACGAGCAGGAGCAGCGGAAACGGGACGAGAAGCGCCAGGCCGAGGAAGGGGAGAAGAAGGGCATCGAATTCGGCAGCCAGATCCGCTCCTACGTCTTGCAGCCGTACCGCCTGGTCAAGGACCATCGCACCGGCTTCGAGGTCGGTGACGTCGACTCGGTGCTCGACGGCCGCATCGATTCCTTCATCCGCACGTACCTTCTGAGAAAACGCGTCGGCGGTCCCGGTCCAGGCCGCGGAAACCTTTGACACCGAAACACTTGCGACCTATCATTGGCACTCGTCACGCCTGAGTGCCAAGATCGGAAGCGGATCATGTCAGCCGAACTCGCCCCGCGAGCCCACGAGATCCTGCGAAAGGTCGTCGCCCACTACATCCTGACCGGCGAGCCGGTCGGGTCACGGACCGTTGCCAGGATGAGCGGCGAGGGGCTGAGCCCGGCGACCATCCGCAACGTCATGTCGGACCTCGAGGAGATGGGGTATCTCACCCAGCCGCACACCTCTTCGGGCCGCATCCCGACCGACAAGGGGTACCGCTACTACGTCGACACGCTTCTGCCCGCGGCGCGGGTGGGGGCGCAGGACCGGGCGGTGATCGATTCCAGCCTGGGCGGGGCCGGCGTCGAGTTGAACGAGGCCATGGAGATGGTGCCGCGGCTGCTGTCGCGGCTGACCAGCCAGGTGGCCTATCTGCTGTCGCCGCCGTCGTCGGATGCCGT
>Ga0210377_10000123_pt1 | contig 70219 bp, 51 predicted proteins | sample PLM4_65_b1redo_FD_155480 | JGI IMG/M metagenome (GOLD analysis project Ga0210377, IMG submission 155480) | Groundwater sediment microbial communities from an aquifer in East River, Colorado, USA - PLM4_65_b1 redo | ecosystem: Environmental > Terrestrial > Soil > Riparian zone | place: USA: East...
TCCGCCGTTCTTCTTCCGTCAGCGTCACGATATACTTCTTCTTCATGGCATGTCTCCTTACCTGGGTCTACTTATCCCATCGGCAAAGAGACCGAAGAATATGCATCAATTCACAAGTAATGGAGCACTAGTGAATTGCGGGGATGTTCCTCTGACAAATCTTTGGGTGATGGGCCCGTCTGGGGAGCTGCTTTCCTACGGGTCGTCGCTGCCTATTGGCGCGGTATTGTGGTGGGATGCGGTGTTAGTTGTCACCAGCACAGCGACATTTTATGCCTACGCCGAGGCTTATGCAGGCGACGAACTAATCAATGTTCTCGATGGGGTAACGGTGTTTTGCCTCGGCCCACCGCCGCCACCGCCACCACCGCCGCCAGGAGGCTGGGTAAGCCCCGGATCGAGAACTCTTGTTAGCGGGACTTGCTGGAAGTTCACGGCCACACCTTACAGTGGCAACGTGCCTACGACCGGCGTTACATGGACGGTGAACAGTTCAGGAGGCGGCGGTGGCCAGTTTATGGATTCCTCGGGCGAATGGCACAATACGGTCACCGGATCTGGAGAGGTATGGTTCAAGGCCAGCGGCGATGGCGAGTGCAAGGTTCGCGCTCGATACGGTGGTGTAGCCTTTGCCGAGGCCACTGTGCACGTAAGAAACGTGCAACACTATTTCCAGAGTGGCGGTAGTTGGGGAACTGAGCCGCTGGGCTTCTGGCATAAGCTGGATCCCCCGGAGCAATATGACCTTAAACTTGGACCAGTATCAATAGGCCAAGCGGGCTGCAACCTCTGCTGCTATGCGATGCTCTCATCCTACTACAGCTACGAAGGCGCTATAGCCCACGACCCATATTGGATGAACGAGAAATTCAAGGCCAAGGCGTATTCTGGAGCATCTCCATATGGCTACTATGAAGGTGACTACAAGTGTGTTGGCCACGACGAGACATGGTCCGATTGGGAAAAGACCACAACTGGAATTAATAAGCAACTCGACATCAACCAGGATAGGAAGATCACGGAAAAGGATGCGTGGAACAATCCATGCTTCACGGGCTGTTCTTTGGTAAATTATTGGTTTGATCCCAATCCCAATACACAGATACAGGGTTTTCTGGGCTGGCCAGCCAATCTCGCGACAGATGGAATCGCAAATGTACGAAAGAGACAAGATATAGCAACGTATCAGGAAGCATTTAACCTAATGAAACCGTATCTCGAATGTGATCCGGCGGCTCCATGTCTTATCCATGTGCCAGGACCACATTGGGTTCTGGCTGTGGGCTTATCGGAGGTGCCCTCAGGGGGCGATCAGGACATCATGATCCTCGATTCCCGCAGCGGACGCCCCACAGTTCCCTTCAGATTCTTGCAGCACTATAACGACATAGAAGAAGTTCTGCTAATAGACCGAACTGTACCATCAATAGAAACCGGAGTAGCATGGAATGGTGCCTGTAGCGCGCATATATTCGTAACTGACCCAAGCGGCCGAGTGGCTGGTGTTACCGAATCCGGAGCATTCGTGGACGAGATAGGAAATGCTTGTTATCAGGTGGAAGATGAAGGTCTGTTGGTTTCTTACACACCAGAGTATTTCAACTACTATGGCCACAAGCTCCTCGGCCTGCCAGTTAATACACCGTGTCAATATACGCTTACTCTGTTCGGCACGGGACCAAGTGCGTATTTTATCACTTCGACTGTGACGACGCCATCGGGCGAAGTCTACGCGCATACTCTTCCCGGAGGACTTGTTGACACGGGCGTGGTTTGGACACACCTTTGCGAGGTGGATCCCGTGAGCGGAAACATCGCTACCGAGCTTATACCGCCTGACACAGGTAGCATCCAGCAAGACATCGGGTACTATCTCAGTGCGGGAGAGATTACCGACGAGGAGGTTGCGGCTGGCCTTATAGACAAACTCGTCGCTGCTTCCGACGCGCTCGACCGAGGGAACGTGCGTGTGGCTGCCAACATCCTGAGAGCATTCATCAACCTGGTGAAGGCTCACAAGGGAACGAGTATTGCGACTGGTGCTGCCAACAACATGATCTTCCATGCAGAATTCATACAGGGACAATTAGCTTTGGCCGCGTTTGTGGAGGACATTACCGACATACAGCCTATGACTATCGCGACTGTACTTGAGTCCGACGAAGCATCAGCATCATCGCATGATTCATCACCGACTGCTGATGCGATTGGTGAGCATCTGACTACACAGAGCGTTGAAGATTGGGACTTGATCAGCTCAGACTTCGTTGTCATTAATGTTGGGTCGTTTGATCCTGATGAAGCTCTCGCCTTTATGCTTCTTGAGGCTTGTCAGACAATCAGCGAGCTTGGTCCGGAGAACTTCAATAGCGAAGAATCGGCCATTGAATTGACAACTACGATAGATGCCATGTTCGCCATGCTGGATGATGGGCAGTACTTCGAGGCGCTGGCTGTGCTCGATAACGACATTCTGCAAAGGATAGACGGCTGCGCCAATACGGGCCAAGCGGACGAAGATGACTGGATAAGGAGCATCGAAGGCCAGGCATCGGTTTATCCGCTGGTTATAGAGACCATGGAGCTTCTGGAAAGACTTATTTGACGATTGACTCCGTCCAAAGAAGGCCGGATCTTCGAGATTTTCGATTGTCGATTGACTATTTACCACGAAGATCGCGAAGGAACACGAGGTATTAGCAAAGATTGGTTGTTGTCTGTCATCCTTCGTGGTTCTTGGTGCTCTTCGTGGTGAGAAACCTGGATTCCTGCCTCCGCAGGAATGACAAGTCTATTGCTCTGCGGTCTCTGTGTGCTCCTTCGACTGGGCTCAGGACGGCGTCTGTGGCTAATTCAGGAACTCTTCGCGCCTTCGTGGTGAATCTCAATCCGCGTTTATCGGCGTTCATCGGCGGTTTCATGATAGCCTCTTAACTCATAAATCCCTGCGTTTCTTCCGGTTAGTGCTCGGCGAACAAAAAAATCCGGACAGGGGTATTGACTGTGAAGAATTTTCGGGTAAAGTAACATGTTTCTGAAAAGGAAGGGGAGAGCTGGGAGCAAAAACGGATCTACGTTTTGTGGAGACAGATATGATAGAAGTGAAAGAGCTTCGGCGCAGCTTCGGGCCGGTCGTTGCGGTTGACGGCATATCGTTCAGTGCCGGGCAAGGCGAAGTCCTGGGCCTTCTGGGTCCGAACGGGGCCGGCAAGACGACGGCGATGCGAATCATAGCGTGTTTTCTGCGGCCGGACAGTGGCACGGCCACCGTATGCGGGTACGACATTCTCAAGAACCCCGTCGAAGTCCGCATGTCGCTGGGCTATCTGGCGGAAAACGTGCCGGCCTATAATGAAATGACGGTCGGAGGCTTCCTGAACTTCATTTGCGACGTCCGGGAAATCAAGGGCAAGGACCGCAAGCAGGCTCTGGATCGCGTCGTTCCGATGTGCTCGATTGACTCGGTTTATCATCAGACCATCGAAACGCTGTCAAAAGGATACAAGCGGCGAGTCGGCCTCGCCCAGACGCTCATCCACGATCCCGACGTGCTCATCCTCGACGAGCCGACGGACGGCCTGGACCCAAACCAGAAATACGAGGTCCGCAAGCTCATCGGTAAAATGGCGAAGGATAAGTGCATCATCATCTCGACCCATATTCTCGAAGAGGTCGAGGCCGTCTGCTCGCGGACGATCATCGTTGCCAAAGGCCGCATCTTAGTCGATTCGACGCCGGACAAGCTCAAACAGGAGCATCAGTGCAGTCTGGACGCCGTTTTCCGCAAGATTACCAGGGCGAAAAGTGCTGTTTAGCCCCGCCGCCTGCCGGCGGGGACCCTCCACCGCAGGGGTGGGGGTTAAACGAGGCAAGTACAGGAGAGAAGAATGAATAGTTTCTTAGCCGTGTTTAAAAGGGAGTTGAAGAGCTACTTTACGACTCCTCTTGCGTATGTGTTCCTTGTGATTTTTCTGTTCTTTTCGGGGTACCTGACGTTCAAGCAGGGCTTCTACGAAGTGCGGCAGGCGGACATGAGCGCGTTCTTTACGAATCTGCCGCTGCTGTTCGTTTTCATGGTGCCCTCGACGGCGATGCGCCTGTGGGCCGAAGAGCGGAAGGTCGGCTCGATCGAGCTGCTGTTCACGCTGCCGATCACGATCACGCAGGCGGTTCTGGGCAAGTTTTTCGCCGCATGGCTGTTTCTGGCGATTGCCCTGGCGCTGACGTTCCCCATGGTGATAACCGTCAGCTACCTCGGCGATCCCGACGTGGGCCTGATCATTACCGGTTACGTCGGCAGCCTGCTCATGGCGGGCGGGTTCCTGGCTATCGGCTGCTTCTTCTCGGCGGCAAGCAAGAACCAGGTCATCAGCTTCGTGCTGTCCGTGGTGGCCTGTGCCGTGCTGGTTTTCGCGGGGATGCCGAGCACGCTCAGCTACGCCTCGACGTTCCTGCCCGCGGGCCTGGTCTCGGCCATAGAGAGCATGAGTTTTCAGGTGCACTTCGAGTCGATCCAGCGGGGCGTGCTGAAGTTCGCAGACCTTTGCTATTTCGTGCTGCTGATCGTCGGGTGGATTGCCGCCTGCACTATTGTTTTGGATGAAAGGAAGGCCAAGTAATGAACACAACGATACGAGCCATTCTTGGGGCGGTCCTTGTCCTGGTGATTATTTTTGCGGCGATAAGTATATGCCAGAACATCGGCAAGCCGTTGAAAGTTGATATTACCGGCCAGAAACTTTATTCGCTCTCGGCCGGCACAAAGGCGATTCTCGCCAAGCTCAATCAGCCGGTCAAAGCCAAGCTGTACTATGCCAAGGCGGCTTCGCTCAAAGGCCCGGACCAGATTCGATTCTTCAGCAATTATTACGAGTTCGTCAGGGCACTGCTGGAGGAGTACGTTGCCGCCTCGAAGGGCATGGTGGAGCTGGAAATCATCGATCCGCGTCCGTTCACCGACGATGAAGAGCAGGCTCTGAAGTACGGCTTGCGCCGCTTCCCCATCACGGAGGAAGAGAGCTTCTTCTTCGGCCTGGTGGTGCAGACGCCGTTCGGCGTGGAAAAAGCGATTCCGTTCTTTTCGCCGGACCGGCAGAACTTCGTCGAGTATGACATAAGCTACTTGATCGACACGGCGGTGACCCGGCAGAAAAAGACGGTGGGCGTTCTGAGCTCGCTGCCGGTCATGGGCGACGACGTCAGCGGGTATATGGCGGAGATGATGATGCGTCAGGGCCAGCAGCCGGAGCCGCCCTGGACGTTTGTCGAGCAGTTGCGCAAGCAGTACGAGGTCAAGACGGTCTCTACGGACGTTAACGACGTGAACGACATGAACGACGTGGACATCCTGCTGGTGGTTCATCCGAAGGAGCTGCCGGAGAAAACGCTGTTCGCGATAGACCAGTTCGTGCTCAAGGGCGGCCGGACGATTGTGTGCGTCGATCCTTACTGTTTCTCCGATAAACCCCCTGGAGCGTCCATGCAGATGGCGATGCAGCAGTCGCACAACTCGGACCTGAACAAGCTGCTGCGAACCTGGGGCCTTGAGATGCCGGCGGACACGTTTGCGGGGGACAGGACCCTTGCGTCGCTGGCGTCGATCCGCGCCAGCCAGAGGCCGGAGCGCATCATCGGCTATCTTGGCCTGACGCCGGAAGCGAAGTGTTTCGCCGCGGACAACGTCATCACGGCCGAGCTTAACCAGGTCCGATTCCTGTTCTCCGGCGTGCTCAAAGAGGTTGCCGACCCGAACCAGGCAAAAGAAGGCGGGCCAAAGATTGAGCGAACGCCGCTGGTAATGACGGGCAGCAAAGGCAACACCTTCTCGATCAGCAGTCCGTACGAATTGATGATCCTGGATGGGCAGAGTCTCATGCGTAAATTCACCGACGGGAGCAAGCCCGTGGCGATGGCGTATTTGGTCACGGGCCGCCTGAAGAGCAGCTTCCCGGACGGCATCGAAGTGGAGGTGGCCGCGAGCGAGGATAATTCTTCGCAAAAGCCGGAAGATCCGAATGCAGCCAAGACAACCAAAAAGCGGCTCACCGGCTTGAAGGAGGCCCAGGAGGATTGTGCCGTGGTCGTTTTCGCCGACGTCGATTTCATCAGCGATAACATGGCCTATCAAAGTTCTTTCTTCGGCAAGATGGTTGTCGGCGACAACAGCACGCTGATGCAGAACGCCGTCGATGACTTGAGCGGTTCGAGCGATTTGGTTTCAATCCGCTCGAGGGGAAACTTCAAGAGGCCGTTTGTGGTGGTCGATGAAATTGAAAGACAGGCGGAAACCGAGACCGCCGAAGAAGTGGATAAGATTAACCTGCAAATCGCCGGCTTCCAGGGCGAGCTGCAATCTATCGTCGCTTCGGCGAAAGAAGGCCAGGAAGAGGTCATCGGCAGCTCGATCATCCAGAAGAAACAGGAGCTTGAGCTGAAGATTCACCAGGCCCAGCGCCAACTGCGTCAGGTGAAAATGACGCGGCGCGAGCGGATCGAGCGGCTGGGCAATGAATTGCGCCAGGCCAATATGCTGGGCGCCCCGGTGGTGATCCTGATTATTGCCATCGTGCTGGGTCTGCGGCGCAACGTCAGAAAAAGACATTACATTAGTCATGCGAGCGACGCCTGAGGAATTTATATTTACTATTTGTTATTTACGATTGAGGGCAAAATGGATTTGCAGGACCGCATGTGGCAGCGGCGTCGAATCGAAAATCGCAAATCGTAAACTTGTCCTGAGCAAGGTCGAACGGATCGTAAATCGCCAATATATTAGGAGTTTGATTCGATGAGTGACAGGAAGCTGACGATATTGAGTGTCGCGGCCGTAGTGATGGTATTGTGGGCCGTGATTCAGTCCCGTGTCTCGAACAGGGCCAAAGCCGAGCCCGACAGGCCCGTTTATCTCATTCAGGGGCTTGATCCGGCGGATGTCGGCGAGATCGTTGTGGGAAATGGAGAGACTGCGGTCACGCTCAAGCGCGCTGCGAACGGTTTTGTCGTGGCAAGCAAGGACAATTATCCCGCCAAGACCAGCGAGATAAATAGTCTCATCTCGAAGTGCCTTGAGATCAAGACGTCGGAGTTCATTACGGATAATCCGGCCAATCACGCGGACCTGGAGGTCACCGAGGATAAGGCGCGCAGCGTTGTCAAATTCATGACGCCCGAGCCGAATGCGGTGGTGTTTGCAGGCGTGGTCGTCGGCAAAAGCGAAGAGCTCGGGCAGGGCACGTACGTGCGATTGTTGTCCAAAGATCCCGCTATGAGCAACAAGGTTTATGTCACGCCCAGCGCTCCCTGGTTTGCAAGCGGGCCAACCGGTTTCATGGAGCAGGAGCTTATCGCGGCAAAACGCGAAGACATCGAGTCGGTGACGGTCAATTCCCCGAACGGCTCCTACGTGCTCAAGACGAAGGAGGGCAGCCAGGACGTCGTACTGGAGAATATCCCGGCCGGCAAGAAGTTCAAGAGCAGCGACGGTCAGGGCGTCTTTACGGCCCTGACGAGCCTGCGGTTTGACGACGTTAAGAAGACGGACGCTAACCTGAAATTCGACAAGCAGTACGTCTGCAAGCTGAAGGATTCGACTGTTTATACCCTCAAGATCGCCCAAGCTGAATCCGCTAAGGCCGCTCCGGATGCGACGGCGGAAAAGCAGACCAAGACGTACATCGCGTGCGAAGCAGAATTCACGGACAAGACGCCCATAGTCAAGGGCAGCGATGTTGAGACGCCGGAGGAATTGAAGGCCAAGGAGGCCAAACTGCTGGCGCGGGATAAGGCCCAGAAATTCATGGCGGAGCACCAGGGATGGGTCTATGAAATCTCCGACTGGAAGGCGAAGAACCTGACGAAGGAATTCGCGGACCTGATCGAGGATGAGGAAAAGCCCGCAGAGAAAACCGACGTCAAATATCCCAACGCCGTGACGCCCGGCGAAACCGCCGCACCACAGACCCAAGACCCTAATACTCCGGTGCCCGACAAGACGCTTGCACCGCAGACTAAGGATCCTAATACTCCAGCGCCAGTCGAGACGCCCGCATCGCAGACCAAAGACCCTAATACGGCTGCACCGAAGACTGAGGATCCCAATACGGCGCGGACCGGATCGTAGAGAGCCCCGGTGCGATTGGCTTGTGCAGAGTTTCCACGGGCGGACACGTTGAGGTCTCGCCCCGGTGTCGTCATGGTCCGGAACGTTAATTTTGGAGGCCTGCCTGATATGAGCAAGATTTCCCGCAGAGGTTTTTTACGCCGCGGCGCCCATCTCGGCGGAACGTTGGTGGCGGCCGTCACTGTGCCGTACGTTGTCCCGTCGTCGGTGTTTGGCAAGAACGACTCGGTGCCGCCCAGCGAGCGCGTTGCGATGGGAGGTATCGGCATGGGCGGCCAGGGCACACGCGATATGCGTAACTTTATGACGTGCGAGGACGTACAGTTTGTCGCCGTCTGCGACGCCGATGCGCAGCGACTCCGACAGGCCAAGGCCGTCGTCGATGAACATTACGGCAACGAAAATTGCGCTACCCATAGTGACTTCCGCGAATTGCTGGCGCGTGCTGATATTGACGCGGTCCTGAGCGCCACGGGCGAGCGATGGCACTCGCTGACCGCCATTTTCGCGGCGCGGGCGGGCAAAGACATCTACTGTGAGAAACCCATGTCACTGACTATCGCCGAGGGCCGGGCGGTGGCCGATACGGTGGATCGCTATGGGACCATTTATCAGTGCGGCACGCAGCGGCGAAGCATGCAAAGCTTTGCGTTCGCCGTCAACGTGGCGAGAAACGGTATGATCGGCAAGCTGCGCACGCTTCACAGTTATGTCCGGGCGGGGCAGAGCTGCGGCGTGCTGACTCCGCAGCCCGTTCCTGACGGCTTCGATTACGAGATGTGGTTAGGGCCGACGCCGTTCATCCCTTACAATACGGATTTTGTCCGCAACCTCTGGAAAAACCACTTCGACTACAGCGGCGGGATGATTACCGATTGGGGCGCCCACTGCAACGACCTGGCCCAGATGGCCCACGGCAGCGATCTGACCGGGCCCGTCGAATACGAAGGGACGGCGAAGTTCCCCCAAAGCGGATTCTGCAACGTCCCGATTGCCCTGCACGTCGAAGCCCGGTACGCCGACGGCGCCAGGCTGATTATGTACGATACGAAGTCACCCGATATATGGCCCAACATGAACACGGAGCTGTCGGTGAAGTTCGAGGGCGAGGAGGGTTGGGTGTACGTCGATGACGGCGGCAACGTCGATGCGGAGCCAAAGTCCCTTTTGCAGAACAGAAAATTCGAGAAGCAGCAGTGGACGGATGCGGCGAACTGGCAGGGCCATCACCGGAATTTTCTGGATTGCGTCAAGACGCGCGCCGCGACCATCGCTCCGGCGGAGGTCGCTCACCGTTCGACGACGATCTGCCACGTGGCGAACGTTTGCCTTCGCCTCGGGCGCAATGTAAGCTGGGACCCGCAGGCCGAGCATTTCGTCAATGACCCTGAAGCCGACAAGATGATGTCCCGGCCGATGCGAAAGCCGTGGCGATTATGAATAAGGAAAGGAACAGGGATGAACGGACAGGGTAAGACTCATTGTTGTCACATTTCCGGATGCCTGCTGCTGGCGGTTCTCTTTGCGCTGCCCGGCTATCCTGTGAGCGCCGCAACAGGCAAATCTGTGAAGTTCGTTTTGCACCGCGTCGGGACGTTCCGCAGCGAGGCGTGCGGAGTGGCCGATTTCAACAACGACGGAAAACTTGACATCGTCGCCGGTCCTTACTGGTACGAGGCGCCTTCCTGGAAGCCGCACCAGTTTCGGTCTCTGGAAGGAAAGGCCGATGCAAAGGGCAAGACCTACCAGGTCAACGAAAAGGGCATCGGCTATTGGGATGATTTTATGAATGCGCCGTTAGACGTTGACGGGGATGGTTTCATGGACCTGGTGACCTGTTGCTGGTTCAGCATGGAGCTTGACTGGTATCGAAACACCGGGACCAACGGGGGAAACTGGCCCCTCGTCGTCGGCGATAAAAACGGTAACTATGAATGCGGCGAGCTTTGGGATATTGACGGCGACGGCAGGAAACTTGAGATTCTGGCCGACACCCAGGATACGAAATGGTACGAAGCAGGCGTCGGAGCCGACGGCAATCGCGGCTTGATAAAACACATCGTTTCGTCGAGCGAGAGGCCCTTTGGCGGGGGAGTGGGCGATGTCAACGGCGATGGCCGGCCGGATGTTCTCAGGCCCGATGCCTGGTATGAAGCGCCCGCCGATCCGCGCAAAGGTCAATGGAAGGAGCATCCCCTGGCGGTCGGCAGTCTCACCGAAGGCCAGGCGGAGCACACGCCCCAGATATGGGTGTACGACGTCGATGCCGACGGGCTGAACGATATCATCACCAGCTTGGCGCACGGGTACGGAATCTTCTGGTACAGGCAAATTCGAATCGGCGAGCAGATGTCCTGGAAACAGCAGGTGATCGACAAGTCCTGGTCTCAGGCGCACAGCATCACGTTAGCCGACCTGGATGAGGATGGCGACCTTGATCTTGTCACCGGAAAACGATTTTTTGCTCACAACGGCACCGACCCCGGCGCTCATTCTCCGCTGGGTGTTTACTGGTACGAGCTCAGACGCAAGCCGGAGGTTCAATGGGTCAAACACGTCATTTCTTATGACGAAGGCATCGGCTCAGGTTTGAATATCCCTGTGATCGATCTCGATGGGGACGGCGACCTCGACGTGGTTGTGACGGGCAAGTGGGGCGGTCCGGTCTATTTCGAAAACACCGCCGGGGCAAACTGATAACCTAAGGGGACATAGTGACGGCATTAACAAGGTCATGGTTTGTTACGTTGCTCGTGGTATTGTGTCCGGCTTTCGCTCCGCCGGATGCAAAAGCCGCCGCATTCGACAAGGCGGACGTTGAGCGGAAACTATCGGCGATTGCCGGCTACGAGCGCGGGATGGACCGCCAGCCGCTCATTGCCGTTGAAGAGCTAATCCGCGAATCGCAAAATCAGCCCGAACGCCACAAGTACATCGAGCGCCGGCTGGCCGAGATGCTTTCCGGCGCCACGCTCGAAGGCAAATCTTTCATCTGCAGGCAGCTCTGGTTCATCGGTACGGCTGATTCCGTGCCAGCGATCGCTAAGCTTCTTCTGGACGAAAGCACGGCTGATATGGCCTGCTATGCCATCGGGCGCAATTCGAGCACCGAGGCGTCGGAAGCGCTGCGGGACGCACTGGCCAAAGCAGCGCCGAACGTGCAGATACGCATCATCAATCTGTTGGGCGACCGTCGCGATGCGCAGAGCGTCGAGGCCCTGGGTGAGCTGGTCTTTGGCCCCGAGCCGCAGGTTGCCGAAGCGGCGATTGCAGCACTGGGGAAGATCGGAGGCGCCCGGGCGGGGGAAATATTAGTGCGGGCCAGGGCCAAAGGCGGCCCGGATTTGCGGTTGGCGGCGACGGACGCCTATCTGAGATGCGCCGAAGACCTGGTGGCAAAGGGCCAGACGGAACAGGCAATCGCCATCTACGGCCAGTTAGCGGCGGAAGGGGAAGCGGCCATCGTCCGCAGTGCAGCCATCAAAGGCTTGGCTGATATTGGCGGGCCGCAGGTCGCCCCGACGGTCATCGAGGCTCTGCGGGACCGGAACCGTATGGTGCGAACGACGGCCATGGGCTGCGTTCGCACGATGAAGGGCCGAGGGGTTACAGAGATGTTTGCCGCTGAGCTGGCGAAGGCTTCAGCGGGCGAGCAGGTGCTTCTCATTGGCGCGCTTGCGGATCGAGGTGACGCGGCCGCGCTGCCCGCGGTAACGTCGATAGCCAAAAGCGCGGACCCTGAAGTCAGAAGAGCGGCGTTGCACGCCGTGGGAAAACTTGGTGATTCATCCTGCGTCAACTTGCTTATTCGGGCTGCTGCGGAAGGCATCAGCGAGGAAGAAAAGAACGCCGCGTTGAGCAGTCTGGTGTTGCTGCCGGGCACCGAAGTGGACGATGCGATAGTCGAGAGCATGCGAGCTTCGCCGCCGCAGATTCGTTCTGCGTTGATCCAGGTGCTGTTCGACCGGAACGCCGTCGGCGCGGTTCCCGCCCTGTTAGGCGAGGCGTCGAGTTCCGATTCGGGCGTTCGCCGAGCTGCTTTCAAGGCTCTGGGCAGACTCGCCGGCGAAAAGGACCTGCCCTCTCTTGTGGAGCTTCTTGTGAAAATGCTCGATGACGGCGGTCGCAGAGACGCCGAGAGGGCCGCAATAGTGGTGGCTGGGAAGATTGCTGAGTCCAGCCGAAGCGCCGATGCGGTATTAGCTGCGCTGAGCGCGGAGCAACGCGTTCCGGTCAGATGTTCACTGCTGCGTGTTCTTGGGGGCATCGCAAATGACAAGGCGCTCGAATCGCTTACCGGCGCCTTGCAGGAGCAGGACCCCGCCGTACAGGATACGGTTGTTCGTGCGCTGGCCGCCTGGCCCGATCCAAACGCCGCGGAAGTTTTGCTGGGGATTTACAGCCGGACACAAAATAAGGTCCATCGCTTGTTAGCGTTGCGCGGTTTCGCTCGCTTGCTGGCCATGCCCGCCGGGGGCCGTCCGGCGGAAAAAAGCCTGGAAATGTGCCGGCTGGCGACCTCTCGCGCCGATAGCCCGGAGGAGCAGAGACTCGTGCTTTCGGCATTGGGGAACGTCGGCGAGCCAGCCGCGCTGGCCATGGTCGAGCCGTTTTTGCAGACTGAGGCGGTCAGGGCGGAGGCGGCGACAGCTACTATAAGAATCGCTCGAACGATCATGCAGACCCACCCGAGCGAGGCTAAGACGGCTATGAACAAACTGCTCGCTGTTTTGCAGGACGAAGACCTGCGAAAGCAGGCGCAGGAGATCATCTTGCAGGCCGAGCGGTTCGAAGCCGACACGCGAAAAGCCGACAGATGAAAAGATTCCGGCAGTCCCGCAGGCCCACGTGACGGGAGATTTTTTCTTTGATTTGCAGCCTGCAAACCGTACAATCTTGCCGTGCCGCGGGTTTTGTTTCTTGAAAGGTGGGCCATGACGATTCACACACGACGAGGATTCACGCTCATCGAGCTTCTGGTGGTGATTGCCATTATTGCGCTGCTGATGGGGATATTGATGCCGGCCCTGCAGCGAGCGAGGAAGCAGGCCAAGGGCGTTATCTGCCAAAGCAACCTGCGCCAGGTCGGATTGGGGGCCAATTTTTACGCGGAAGAGTACGACCAGTTCATTCCACGGGGCCTGGCAGGGGGGACGGGCAAGGCCTGGTTCCAGCTTTTCATGCCCTTTTTGGCTCAGAAGCCCATCAACAACGATTACCGCACGGTGGATATTTACCGCTGCTCCACCTACCCGGACAAGGAGCAAACCGTCTGTTACGTCGTCAACGGCTGGGACTTCAAGAATAGAAATGACATGACGGGCAGTGAGATACTCAAGCCCTCGAAGCTGAACGAATGTACGAACCGGGCGGCCACGATTTATCTGGCCGATAATGAGGACGGCCCGTGGCGGTATATCGTCAGGAAGGCTAATGACGAAGGGAACAATCGGTGCGACGTGTGGACGCCCGGACATCTGCCCTCGTCGGATAGTCAGGACATCACGACGGGCAGAAGGATCGCGCGGGCCCGGCACAGGAAGGGGTCGAATTGTCTGTTTCTTGACTGGCACGTCGATTGGCTGGCCGCAGAGGACATCACCATCGACCTATGGCGATTCCAGAAGTAGCCAGTTAGCTGATACTGCAAAACGAGGCTTTTTGAGTTAAGGAGATTGTCAAATGGCACAGGTACATATCGGAGTCAATACGGAGTTTGTGCGGCACGCCGACAAAGGCTTCGAGTGGGCGGTGGAAAAAGCCGCGGCATTGGGATACGAATACATCGAGCCCTGGGTGCATTGGGGCCGGGAGCTGATGAGCGAGGCCGGGTACTACATGACGGTTTCGATGCTGGACGACCCGTACCGCGTCAAGCGAGCGTGCGAGAAAGCGGGGATAAAGCTGTCCGGCTTGTCCTCCCATACGGCCTTGTGCCGGCCTGACATCAGCGGCAACTACCTCAAGCAGGCCATTCGCTTCGCTGCCGAGTGCGGCGCCCCTGTGGTCAATACCGATGAGGGGCCCAAGCCGCCCTGGACAACGGAAGAGGAAGACCACGTCCTGATGCGCTATGTGCTGACCGAGGCGGCGGCGGTCGCCGAGCCGCGAAACGTGAAAATTGGCATCGAGCCGCACCAGCAGTACAGCAAGAGTCCCGAAGGGCTGGACAAGATTTGCGGGCTGGTGGATTCGCCGGCCATCGGCGTCAACTTTGATACGGGCAATTCTTATCTGGCCGGCCAGGACCCGATTAAATGGCTCAAACGAGTCAGGGATAGATTAGTCCACGTGCACGCCAAAGATATTTCGGTAGAGCAGTCGAAGGATGAACGCGGCAAGGTGACGGGCACGCCGTCCGGCTGCGCCTGTGGCGACGGAGTTATCGACTGGAAAAAGGTCATCGAGGTATGCAAAGGCGCGCCGCGTGACCTCGTGCTGAGCGTCGAGTGCGGGACCATCGAGCAGGCTGAGCGAAGCATCAAATATCTCAAGAAGCTGGTGTCGTGAACGTCGCTGTTCGCCGCCTATTCGCATATATTTGCCGGAAGACCTCTATGTTCAATGCCAGGAGAGATTCATTGGCCGCTGCGATGGTCTGGTGTTGGTTTTATGCCCTTTGTGTGGTTGCGACGGCATCGGCCGGTGGTTCAGCCGCTGAACCGGCGGATGTACGGGACCAGGCGGCGTCAACTCTTTATCTGCTGACCTATGATCATGGCGGAGTCGTGCTGTGGGGCCAGGAGCATTTTCTGGAACATCTTCACAGTGCCGTCGAATGGCTGGATCGCTACCCGGGCTTCAAGATTGGGCTTGAAAACGAAGCTCACACGTACGATTATCTGGCCGAGCACAACCCCGAGGTCCTGCAGGAAATTCGTGGCTACCTGAAACGTTATCCCGGACGGTTTGGGATAGGCACGTGCACGTATGGCCAGCCGCTGTCCGTGTTTGTCAACGAGGAATCCAATATTCGCCAGATTGGCTATGCCCTGGAGGCGGACCGGCGCCATCTGGGCTGCGCCCCGGATGTTTACCTGATGAGCGAACATGCGATGCACAGCCAGATTCCACAGATAATCAAAGGATTCGGATTCACCGGCGCTATCATGCGGACGCACTTCATGATGTATGGCTACAATCCGACCTTCGACGCCGCCGTCGGCTGGTGGGTGGGATTGGACGGCTCGCGCATCGCAGCGATTCCAACGTATGTAGGTGAGGGTGCGGAGTTCGGGCGGACGACCAAAGACAACTGGATTTTGACTCGCTATCCCGGGCCGGAGTGTGACACACCGCTGGAGAAGTTCCGCGAGGAGTTCTCTCGCATCGAGCCGCTCTTAGCGTCGCGGGCCGACGATTCGGGCCTGCGCCGTGAGGAGCTTGTGAAGAAATATGACGGCAATCCCGCATACCGCTGGGTCCTTCTTGAGGAGATATTCCCGGCCTTTGGGCCCGCCAAAGCTGAATTTAAGACCGCGCCCAATGATTTTCACGTGCGAATGCCGTGGGGCTACTGCGGCAATGAGATTTGGAATACGTCCCGCCGTGCGGAGGTCGATGTATTGACGGCCGAGCGCATGGCGGCAATGGAGCATCTGCTCGGCGGCGATGACCGCGAAGGGCAGGTCAAAGAGGCGTGGAAAAACCTCCTGGTGGCACAGCATCACGACGTGCAGATATGTGGACTACTTGCAGACGCCCGCAAATTTTTGATGGCGTCGTTAGACGCATCCGGCCGTGTAAAGGATGCTTCTTTGCGTTACGTGGCCTCACGCATGGAAGGCGGGAAAACGGCGCAGGTGACGGTTTTCAATCCGCGTTCATGGCCCGCCCGGGACTGGGTTGATGTCACGGTATCGTTGCCCAGGAAGACCGCCGCGGCGCTCGCTGTACGCCGCGGCGAACAAACAGTCCCGGCGGCTTTGCTGTCGGCGGACCGCTATTCCGATGGAAGCATTCAGCAAGCCCGGGTAGCTATCCTGGCGGATGTTCCGGCTTTGGGCTTTGCGTCTTATTCATTAGTGCCGATGCAGGATAAACTGCCGCAAAAAAGTACGGAGATTGAAATAGACGCGGAGAATCTGTGCATCATAACGCCGTATGCCGTGGTTCGCCTCAATAAGGATGGCGGGATAGATTCGTTCGTGGAGCGAAAGAGCGGCAGGAACGTTTTTCAGCCCGGCAAAAGAAGCGGCTTTTTCGCCGGGACAATCGACGGTCGGTACTGCGAGTCCAAAGGACTGTGGGCCATTGAGCCGGGGCGCGATGGGGCGCCGTGGGCGGTCGCTCGCGAGTCCGGCATGATCGGCGGCATACCTTATACACTCGAAATGGTGCTGCGTGCGGACAGCCCCCGGGTTGATTGCCGCGTGCGTTTTCAATTTCAAGGCCAGCGAATCGGCCGCCTCAGCGAGAACAAGCGGGAATCCAAATCGCCTTTCGAGCACGAAGAGAAGTTGCGTTTCAAAATGTTTCCGGCCGTTGGAGACGACGCCATCGGCATACGCGACCTTCCTTTTGCCATTGCCACGACGCCCGACCGCAACGTAGATGGTCTTTATTGGACTGCGGTCGCAGATGACGGTCAGGGCTTAGCGGTTTTCAATCGGGGCACGATGGGCTCGGTTCGCGAGGCCAACGGAGGTTTCTCGGTTCCGCTGGCCTACGCGATGTATTACATTTGGGGCACGCGGATGCTCAACGGCGAATTCGCCTACGAGTTCGCACTTTATCCTTTTGCCGGGGACTGGAAGGAAGCAGACCTGCATCGCCATGCGCTGGAATATAATTTCCCTTGTGTCGGCGTTTGCACCACGCCGGGCGACGGCCGCCTCGGGACAAAGGTGGCTTTGCTGGAAGCAGGGTCTTCCGACGTAATTGTTTCCGCCCTCTACCACAAGGACACAGGCAGCTACGTTCGGATGTATGAGTACCGGGGGCGCGAGGGCAAAGCCTCGCTTGATTACCTTTCGGGAAAAGCGCGATTTACAGAGTGGGGCGGGAGGGGCAGGCCGTGTCCGGCTTGTTGACGTTTCGGCCCTGGCAGATTCGAACGATACGGATTGATCCTATAAACTAAAAACCTTGTAAGCGTTCAGGCTATTTTGGCTAAACAGCCTGCAGTTTCTATTAACGATGGGGTTGGAATACCCTCCAAATGACAACGACACGCATGACGCAAATATTCAATAACACTTCGTCCTTGCAGACGGCAGGTGGCGCAAGCCGAGAGGATCCGTTCGGCATACCGCGCTCCTCGCTCGCTCTGTGTGCCGAAGCTTCCTTTGCGCCACAAGACAGCCTGTCGCACCATACGCTCGGCCAGGTTATTGGTCGGCTCCACCCGCGCATCGTACACAAACACCCACAGATAGTGCCGTTGATTGAAAATGCGGCGGCATTGGCCCGCCAGAGGCTTGCCGCTGTCGGCACCACGGGCCAGCAGCGTTTCCACCTGCTGCATCAGCGGCTCCATGCGATGTTGAAACGTTGGCCAGCGAAGCGTGCCATCCCGTACTCGTCTGCTCAAGTGCAGGATTTGTTTAGCCAAGGCGAACAATTCGCTGCCGATTCGCCCCATAGTTCCTTTCACTTCACTGAGGGCTTGAAAATCCCGTTTCAAATGGGCCCAGCACAGTTGCCGCAGACCGCCAAAGCAATTGTAGCCACTCCAGCGGTCACAATGCAGGATGCCGTCAAAGACGCCCAGCAGTTTTTGGGCAGCTTGCTGGCCGCGCCCGGCCTGAATCAGGAACACGGCCGCCGTGCTACAACACAAGGTCCAGAGCCAGCCCTTCTGACGATTACCGCGGGGCCAGCCAGTTTCATCGGCATGGGCCGCCGGCTGGCGCTGAAGATAGTCCAACAGTTCCTGATGCGGCTTGGCCAGAGCCTGCGCTATTTGTTCCTCGCAGGTGCTCAGGCCGCCCAAACTCATGGGAACCCCAAAAACCTCGTTAATCAGGGCCAGCGCCTTGCGTTTGCTCGTGTTCAGCGAGCCGGTCAGAATTCCTACCAACGCCAAGAGTCCCGGGCCGAAGTGCCGGCGTTGGATGTCCTGTGGCAAAGGCTGATACACCCAGGAGCCGCAGTCCCGGCAACGATAGCAGGGTTGCAGATACTCCGTGACATCCGGCTGGATGGGCAGGATATCCACGATTTGGTGCCGCAGCGGGTCTTGGGCGGTTTTCTCAAGATGCGTGCCCCCGCACGGGCAGACCGTCGGGGAGATTTCGATACGACGCGTGACGGCTTCCGGCGGCAACAGCGCCCGCAAATGCGGCGGATGGCCCTGGCGGGCTCCGCGTTTCCTGCGCCGTCGCCGCGGCAAGGCCACAAGCGTGCCCGGCGGATCGGACGACGGGGGTTGGGACGAATTCTGCGAATTCATACCCAACCGCCGTTCGAGATTTTCAATATGCTTTTGCATCTGCTCAAGATGCTTTTCCAATGTTTCGATCCGTTGTTTCAATGCGGCGTTTTCCGCTTCCAACTGTTGAATATACATGCCCCTGTCCATACCGTAGTTATCGGACATGAACAGGGTTTTACATAAAATGAAACTATTTCAGTGAACGCTTACAAAACCTTCATAAAGGCTTGTTGTATAGAGTGCTGTGAAAAAGGGAGTCTTATGGAAAGAAGGCTATTTGCACGAAGAGCTTTCTTACAGACGGCCGGGCTCGGGGCGGCTTCGGTTCTCTTAGGGTCCGGTTTGGCACGGTCCGTTGGTGCACAGCAGGCCCTGGGGAAGAAGCCTAATATTGTTTTCATCTTCGCGGACCAATGGAGAGCACAGGCGAGCGGTTACGCGGGCAACAAGGACGTAAGGACGCCCCACCTCGATAAGCTGGCGGGGCAGAGCGTGAATTTCACCAACGCCGTGTCCGGCTGCCCGGTTTGCAGCCCTTATCGCGCCAGCCTGATGACCGGGCAGTACTGGCTCACTCACGGTATCTTTTATAACGACAAGCCTTTGAGTCCTGATGCGGCGACGATTGGCAAGGTGTACCGTCGGGCCGGGTACGAAACGGCCTACATCGGCAAGTGGCATATAGACGGACACGGCCGAAGCGCCTTCATCCCCAAAGAAAGAAGGCAGGGCTTCGAATTCTGGCGGGTCTGCGAATGCACCCACGACTACAATCATTCGCTTTACTATGGTGACACGCCCGAAAAGCAATACTGGGCCGGCTACGACGCTATTGCCCAGACGCGCGAAGCTCAGATGTACATTCGAGAACATGCTAAACGGCCGTTTGTTCTGTTTATGTCGTGGGGGCCGCCCCACGATCCATATCAAACGGCTCCGGAAGAGTACCGCCGGATGTATGCCGACCCATCTAAAATCGCACTTCATCCAAATGTGCCTGAGCCGTTGAAGGAAAAGGCTCGCGAGGCTGTGGCCGGCTATTACGCGCATATCGCCGCGCTGGATGATTGCATCGGGGATCTTCTCAAAACGCTGGAGGAGTGCGGCGTCGAGGAGAACACGATTTTCGTTTTCACCTCGGACCACGGGGACATGCTTTATTCTCACGGCCAGACGAACAAGCAAAAGCCGTGGGATGAATCGGTGCGAGTCCCGTTTCTGCTTCGTTACCCTGCGGCACTCGGCAGGACGGGCAGGATAATTGACATGCCGATCAACACGCCTGATATCATGCCGACGCTGCTCGGCCTGAGCGGTCTTGCTGTTCCGGATGCGGTCGAGGGTAGGGATTTCTCGTCCGTGGTCAGAGGGACGCAGCCGCCCGATAACGATGCGGCCCTGATCATGTGCCCGGTGCCGTTCCATCAGTGGAATTACCAGCAGGGCGGCCGGGAATATCGCGGCGTCCGCACGCGGCGTTATACCTACGTGCGGGACCTCAAGGGGCCGTGGCTGCTCTATGATAACCAGGCGGATCCGTATCAACTGACGAACCTGGGCAACAATCCGGAACATGCGAAAATCCGGCAGGAGCTGGAAAAAACGTTGTCTGTCAGGCTCAGGGAAAGGAATGACGAGTTTCTGCCGGGCGCTGAGTATATGGCTAAGTGGAAGTACCAATGGGATGGGAAAGATGCGCCGAATCAGGCATTTCCCAAAGAGGTAAAGGAGAAGTAATCATGAGAAAACTCGAAATTATCTTTGTCATTCTGTTGTTAGCGATAGGTTTTCGGATAATGGCCAGTACTGCGTTCGCTGAAAATCCATTGCGGGTCACGACGGAGGCCGAGACCATCTCGATTTGCGAAGGCGAGCGTGTTCTGGCGTGCTACCGTTACGATAACGTGCCGTTCAAGCCGTGCGTGCAGCAGCTTTTTTCGCCGCAGGGCGTTAACATTCTGCGCGACTCGCCTGCCGATCACCAGCACCATCACGCGCTGATGTTTGCCGTGGCCGTGGATGGCGTGAATTTCTGGGAAGAGCAGAAAGAGCCGGGCCGTCAGATGCATCGCAGCTTCGGCGAGGTGAAAATCGGCAAATCCGTTGATGAACCTCTCGCGGGATTCACCGAGCAGCTCGACTGGATAAACCCTCGCAGTAAGGAGCTGCTGCTCAAGGAGGATCGCACGATCGAAATCCGTCAAATGAGCGGCGTGGATGTCACGCTCCTGAGCTGGCAATCGAATCTCGCCGTGCCGCCCGGAAAAGACTCGGTCGTGCTGACGGGCTCGCATTACTTCGGTCTGGGCATGCGATTCGTGGAATCGATGGACGGGAAGGGGCAGTTCCGTAGCACCCAGGGCAAGATAGGAGAGGTTGTACGGGGCGACGAGCGGCTTACCCCTGCGAATTGGTGTGCATATAGCGCCGAGGCGAATGGAAAGCCCGTTACCGTCGCCATGTTCGGTCATCCGGATAATGTGCGCGGCCCGACGTCGTGGTTCACCATGACCAAACCGTTTGCCTATCTGTCGGCGACGATGAATCTGCATAAAGAACCGATAAAAGTCGTCTCAGACAAACCTCTGGTCTTACGCTACGCGGTCGCCCTGTGGGACGGCCCGGTCGCAGACGAACAAATCAACCGGATTTACCAGCAGTGGATCCGGAGCAACTAACATATAGTGACAATTCGATTGAGGAGAAAGTCATGCCTGACATACGAAGATCACAGAAGAGCTCGGCTGATGGGATGACGCGCCGGCGATTTATGCGCGGGGCGGGAGTTGCGGCTGCGGCGATGACGGTTGCGGGTGTCTCGACGGTGCACGGCGCGGCACAGGGAGCCAACGAGCGTATTGGAGTGGGTTTCATCGGGTGCGGCGGCCGCAGCAACTCGCACATTCAGACCGTCCATTATCTCAAGAGCCAGGGCGTGAACGTGGACATTGTTGCCGCCTGCGATGCCTATCGGCCCCGGATGCAGAAAGTGGTAGAAGGTTACAAAGCCAAAGGGTACTCCGATTATCACGAGTTGCTCGCGGACCCGAACGTGGACGTGGTTTGCATCGCCACGCCGGACCATCAGCACGGCTATCAGGTCATCGACGCCGTCCGGGCGGGCAAAGACGTTTACTGCGAAAAGCCCGTGACGCACTGGCGGCAGTTCGAGCTGACCAAGCGCATGGCGGCGGAAGTGAAAAAGAGCGGCCGGGTCTTTCAGCTCGGTACGCAGGGGATGTACGACTCGGCCTGGTGGCAGATCAGGAAGCTGATCCAGGATGGCTTGATTGGTCAGCCCGTTCACGCGGAGTGCGGCTATTTCCGGGTTGGCGACTGGGGTGAGCGAGGTATGCCCATCGACGACGCCAATGCCAAACCCGGCCCCGACTTGAATTGGGATGCGTTCCAGGGCGAGGCGCCCAAGCGTCCCTTTGACGTCAGCCGGTACTTCCGCTGGCGGATGTACGAGGACTATGCCGGCGGGCCTTCGACGGACTTGTTCCCTCACAGCCTGACGCCGGTGATATTCATGCTTGGTGTCGCCATGCCGAGCGCCGTTGTGGCCACGGGGGGTATGCTCCGTTACCAGGAGCGGGAGATACCCGACACCTTCAATATGCTCATCGACTACCCGCAGAAGATCACCGTGGCCGTGCTCGGGACGCAGGCGAATGATTATCCGGGCGCCGGCGGTCGCGGCTCCGGGGGCAGAATTCCCGTGATCCGAGGGTGGGAAGGCACCTTGACTGTGGAAAAGGACGAAGTTGTGTTCATTCCGGCGCAGGGATCGAAGGGGAAACCCCAGCGGTTCGCCATCGAGCACGGCGAAGACTTTGTCGGATACTGGCGAAAGTTCCTCGATTGCTGCCGTTCACGCGACAAGGAAACGTTGAGCACGGTGGACCTGGCATACCGCGTCCAAACGGCTCTGCAGATGGGCATGGCCGGTTTGCAGGAGGGCAAGGTCGCACGGTTCGACGCGGGCCAGGAGACGATCGTTCTGTAATAACTGCCTGGCTTGCGGGTGAGCGGGGCGCTTTGAAGAGTGGTATGCGTTCAGCCAGGGAAGAGCCATCCCCATCCCGATAACGACAATCGGGATGAGGATGCCACCCAATAATATCTATGGAAAAGGGGTGGCATCCTCAAAGCCGAAGGCTTTGGGGATGGTTACGAGTGGGCTAAACATAGGTGAAAAGCGCCCAAAAATGAATGGAATTTTGTCTCTGATTTGAATATGATACCCGCGCCATGAGCGCCGGCGCAGTTGCCGGTTGCAGGCGATCCAGGGTATCTACATCAGAGGCAGAGCAAAGGAGTAAATCATGAGAATAAGAGCAAGAGGGGTGAAGATTGTTGTTGGCTTAGTCTTGGTGACGGTTTTGACGGCGGGCGGCTACGCCGCGAAAGAGCTGAAGAAATACGATGTCCACGACACGACGCGAGAGAATCCGCCGGTGATAACGCCTCCTGAACAGGTCGGCCAGCCGCCGTCCGATGCCATCGTGCTCTTTGACGGCAAGGACACCTCCGAATGGGTAAGCGAGAAGGGCGGCGGCGAGGTGAAATGGACTGTCGAGAACGGGTACATGCAGGTCGCCCAGAAGGCCGGCGGAATTCGCACAAAAAAACCGTTCGGCAACTGCCAGTTACACATCGAATGGTGCACGCCGGAAGGTGTCGATCCCAAGATAACCGATCAGAAGCGCAGTAACAGCGGCGTCATTCTTATGGACCGATATGAGGTGCAAGTGCTCGATTCATACACGGATGACAACTATAAAATCAATCGCACCTATGCGGATGGTCAGGCGGCGGCGATGTACGGTCAGCATCCGCCGATGGTCAACGCCTGCCGCAAAGCCGGCCAATGGCAGAGCTACGACATCAGCTTCCTTCGCCCGCTATTCGACGCTGACGGCAATCTGGTCCGCAAGGGACGAATCACCCTGCTGCACAACGGTGTAGTCGTGCACAACAACCTCGACATCGAGGGCACGACGTCTCACAAGCAAAAAGCCAAATACACCCCCCAGGAGACTGGGTACATCCACCTGCAGGACCACGGCAATCCCATCCGCTTCCGCAATATCTGGATACGCGAGCTGCCGGAGGAGCCTTATCTAATCAAATAAGATGCTCACGTTGCGATTGAGAGCCGGCGGGGAGATGACAGTGTGCGCTTTGGCGCTGTGCTTGATTCTGTGCTCTGGTCCGTTGTGGCCGCAATCTCGTGCATTGGCGGAAGATAATTGGCTGATGCTCGCGCACGATCCGGCGCGCAGCGGGGCCACCTCGACGGAAATCAGGCCGCCGTTTGAACGCAAATGGTATCGCCTGTTTGCCGATGAGGGCCTGATGGCCGGCGTGCAGCCTATTGTCGCTCGCGGAAAAGTGTTCGTCGGTACGATGGCGGGGACCCTGCATGCTTTGGATGACGCCACCGGCAAGGACCTCTGGATGTGCAAGACCGCCGGCGCGATTCTTCACGCGCCTGCCGTGGCCGGCGATAAAGTCTTCTTCGGTAACGCCGAAGGCAAAGTCTATGCGGTTCACGTCGCCGACGGTCGGGTGGCGTGGGCCGTTCAGACCGGCGCGGCGGTGTGGAATTCGCCGTTGGTCTATGAGGGCATCGTTGTTGTCGGCAGCCGCGACGGCAAGCTCTATGCACTCGAAGCCGGCAGCGGCATTGTGAAATGGACTGCACAGACCGGTGGGCCGCTGCTTTCAAGCCCTGCCCTTGACGTGAGCGCAAATCGCGTTTACATCGGCAGTGAGGATATGCACGTCTATGCGTTCGATTTCCGTAGCGGCGGACAGCTATGGTGCAGCGACAAGCTGCCGGGCGTCAGCTTCCGCGGGTATCACCCGGTCGTCGCGCCCGACGGCTCGGTCATGGTCACGGTGACACCGTCGCTTTGCCTGGATTCGTTCGAGCCTGTCCTGATGGATATGGTGAAGGATATCTTCGGAGACTTCGCAAGCTGGCGCCACACAAAAGAAGAGAACGAGCGGCTGCGCCAGGAGAACTTCAGGCGGATGGAGGAGCCCGGCACATACGAGGCGCAGCTTACTTACATTCTCAAGAGACTTACCGAGCAGCCGGTTTACCAGACGTTTTTCGTCCTGGACCCGAATACGGGTAAGCCGAAATTCGTTGCCCCAATCGTGTACGCCGAGAGCATGAACGGCACGGGCGCGCCGGCCCTGGTGACGCCTGAGGGCAAAGTCATCGTCAAATACCAGGCGCTGCTCCGCAGCCGGTACGAGCATTATTCGCCGTTTCTGAACGTGGGGTACCTCGATACGTCCACGGGTCGCATCACGCCGATTATGGACCAGTCGCGGACCTACGGCTGGCACGACAGCCTGTTGCTTGTGCACGATGAGCAGTGCCAGCTCAGTGTGGGCGGCCGCGTGCTGATCAATACCCACCAGGACAATGTCAATGCCATAGACCTGGACACCTTAGCCGGTTATCCGGAGCCGTTCTGCCGCAACATCCACGAGCCTAAGCCGGAGGAGGCCGCCGGTATATGGGCGATGCTTTTTCGCGGACAGATTTTGCCGGTTGGCGAGGAATGGCTGGCGCGCGGTACGGCCGTTTACGGCGGCGGCTCGGTGATTGATATGCCCGTTTCCATCGCTGGCGATAGTTTCTATTACATTCCGACCCACGAGATCAACGCCGGTGCGGCTGTGATAGCGTATAAAATGAAGGCCGGCGGCACGGCGGTAAAAGCCTCCGAGCCGCTTGCTGCCAGGCTTGGCGATGACGAATGGAAGAAGGTTCAACAATTGCCCTGGGACTGGGATACGCTGGAGATGCCCAGGCTGAATCATCTCGTGAAGAGTCTTCCGGATGCCGTTGCCGGTACGCGCCGGCGCCCGCTGGCGCAAGAGGCTGCCGAATCTGTTAGCCGGATTACGGATGCTGAACTTGACCGGTTCATCTGGGAAACTGCCGCCGTGGAGCTTACCGAGACGAACGCACAGCAGACGCTTCGCAAAGAGCTTGCCCGCTGCGTCGAAGAATTGATTTCGAAGCCGTGGCAGCCGCTCGTTTTCCCGCCCGGCAAGCATCCGCGCGAGGCGTATCGTTTTTTCATCGAGCCGACGGAGACGCTTCTGTCGCTGGCGCGGGCGTACAACTACGTCGATAGTGAGCTTCAGCAGCAGATCAAACAGTATGTTGCGAAACTGAGCCGTCCCGGCGGCGCCCTTGATGGCCCGACCGAACGCCCCACGTATGAAGCGAACGCAGGCGAGGTTCGATCTCTGTATGATATTTCCGCCGAGCGGCTGTTTCGCGTGAACGATGACATTGTCCGGCGGCCGTTAGCACGGCTGTATCCGCTGTGGCTGTGGGCGCACGTCAGCGGCGATTGGAGCGCGATAGATCGCCGCTGGCAGCAGTTGCGGTCGCTCGTCACGGAGCCGCCCAACGCGATGGAGGAAGACTGCCGCAACGGATATGTGGCGGGACTCATCGCTTATTGTCGAATGGCCCGGCGGATGCGCGACGGCGCTGCGGTCGAACAGGGCCTGGCCGCGGCGCGAAAAGCGATGCGCGAACGCGTGACCTACGAGCTTGCTCATACGCGCGGCGGCCTGATTGCACAAGTGCCGGTCTTACGCTCGATTTTTTCGCGATGGAGACACCTGAGTCCCGATGTCGGCCGGCTTTGCGCCAATTATGCTTTGCAGACGCAAAAGTATCTGATGGATACTTACGTTGATTACCATCGGCCGACGTGGTATTTGGCGTGGAACGTTGAGACGATGTGGCGCAACGAGTGTCCTTTTTCATTTCCAACGCTGTCGGCGGAGGTCTTTGCCGCGCGGGCTCTGATTCTTCGCGAGCCCGGCGAGAAGCTCGAACGCTTCCTCGACGTGCCCTGGTGCAAGGCCGACCTGTTCTATATTCAAAAACTTGTCTATTGCATTGAAGCGCACGGCCAAGTCACTTGGGAGAACGAGCAAATCTCACAGCAAGCCGGTGAGAATTAAGACCTGCTCTTCCCGTGTGGGTGGTTATTTATTTGCCTCCTCATGCCCTCTGCTGTTCGACAAAACGCTCTTGATGCAGCCTCAGAAAAAAATAGGACGTTTTGAGATTTTCGTGATGATTTCTGGCACGAACGTCCGATATAAACTGTGTGCCAGGTATTTCTGAGGGTGTTTGTTTGTGAGAGTCCACCTGAGTAAGAGGGTTTTGTCACAGCGTTGGCCCGCTGGTAACTATATTGTCATGTTGCTGGCGACCGTGGCGTTCGCAATTCAAATGGCTGGCGATCCGAAGCAGCAATACTTAAACGGTCTGATCCTGGAGCGATTTTCTTTTCTTGCGTTGTTTGGTCATATATGGCTTCACATGAGCCCTGTGCACATCGTGGGGAATCTCGTCACGTTGTGGATATTCGGCCGGCACGTGAGTCTCAAGATAGGCAACGCAAACTATCCCCTCGTCTATGTGCTGCTGGGCTTTGCGGCGGCGGGGGTCCATCTGCTTTACGATGGCCGCCCGACTATCGGGGCCAGCGGCGCCATCATGGGCGTCCTGGGGATGCACGTCGTCCTTTGCTTCAGGCGTCTGAGTCCTGCGGGGCCGTGGCTGGTTCTGCTGTGGTTCCTGTTGAACCTGACGGCCGGCATCATCGGGGGCTATCCGACAACCTACATGGCGCACGTGGGCGGCTTCGTGGCGGGCATTCTCATGGCCAACGCACTGATCCTGCTGAAGGTGGCTGATTGCGGCGAGACGGACCTGGCACTGGTGGAAGTTCTGCGGCCTTCTTTGTTGGTTGCAGGTGCGGCGGGGACCCCCGATATCGTCGCCGCCCGGCAGTCGGCTTAACTGATTTGGCTTTTCTGCGGCGTCCAGAGCCCGAATAATCCCTACATTCGTTACAAACCGAATTTCCTGAAACCTTTTCGTGTTTTTCCTTGACGCCTAACTCTGTTTACAGTATAATGAATCGAATAAGTGGAAGTAACAAGCGGGAGAAGGTTACCTTCGGTTGCACCTGGGAGGGTGCTGGGAAGGTGGAAACGCATTGCGTATGCGTGCGTTCTGAAGGAGGCGGAGGTGATGAGGCTGTTAAGGAAAAACGGCGATTGTATGGCTCTGTTGCAGTCGTTCACGACAATAGAGACACACTCCGGACAGGCGGCGGGCCGCACGTGTAAGGTTCTGCCGGATGGTTTATCTCCGAAGGTTATCATGTCTGGTTTTGCTCTGTTGAAGGTTAGTCTTATATAAGGTGGGGGGGGAACTAAAATGATTACATCGAGCGAAATATCTCAGACTTCGGGAAAGAAAGCGAATGTCAAGTTCGGCGAGCTGCTGGTCTCCAAAGGGCTGCTGAACCGGCGTGAGCTGAGCGAGGCGCTGAACGAGCAGCGCAGCCGGGGCGGACGTCTCGGCGATATTCTGGTCAGGCTCAAACTGATCAGCGATGAGGACGTGCGAGTCGCGCTGGCCGAGCATCTATCCACGGATCGCGTCCACCTTGACGACAAAGAGATCGACATGAACGTGGCTCGCCTGGTGCCCGAGGCCATCGCCAAGCGGTTCAGCCTTGTGGCGATCGGCGAGAAGGACCAGAAGGTCCTGGTGGCGATGGCCGACCCGCTGGATATTGTCGCAGCCGATACGGTGACGATGAAGACCGGGCGCGAAATCAAGCCGGTCCTCAGCTCGCTTCGTGAGATTAACCGGGCCATCGAGAAGGTCTATCACGGCTCCGACCTCGACGAGCAGCGGCTTCGCGACCTGGTCGAGCACGCAGTGAACACCGAGGACGACGAGGGCGAGGCCCGGGCCGACGAGATGATGGAAAAAGCCTTGAACTCGATGGAGGCCGATATCAGCGTCGAGGAGGCCGCCACGCGGGCGCCGGTGATTCGATTCGTTGATTTGCTGCTGCGCCAGGCGGTCAAGAGCCGGGCGAGCGATATTCACGTCGAGCCGCGCGAGCGCTCCATGACGATCCGGATGCGAATCGACGGCGTGCTTCAGGACATGGTTCCGCCGCCGCGAAAGATGCAGGCGGCGATTGCGACGCGCATCAAAATCCTGTCGCGCATGGATATTGCGGAGCGCCGGCTTCCGCAGGACGGCCGGTTCAAGATAAAAGCAACGGGCCGGGACATTGACGTTCGCGTCTCGGTCATTCCGACGATCTACGGCGAAAAGGTCGTAATGCGAATTCTCGACTCGGCCGCGGTAAACCACAACCTCGACCAGCTTGGCTTCGACGCCGACCTGCTGGACGAGCTGAAGGTGATGCTCACGCAGCCGCACGGGATTATCATCGTTACCGGCCCGACCGGCAGCGGCAAGAGCACCACGCTCTATTCGGCCCTGAATTACCTGCGGGACCCGAAGAAGAACATCACGACGGTCGAAGACCCGGTCGAGTACCGCCTGGACGGCATCAACCAGATTCAGGTCAAGCCGGACATCGGCCTGGATTTCGCCGAATCCCTGCGGGCGATCCTCCGCCAGGACCCGGACATCATCCTGATCGGCGAAATCCGCGACAAGGAAACCATCGAGATTGCGATCAAGGCGTCGCTGACGGGCCACCTGGTCCTCAGCACGTTCCACACGAACGATGCCCCCAGCGCCATCAGCCGAATGGTCTATATGGGCGTCGAGTCCTACCTGCTGGCCTCGACGGTCAATATGATTATCGCTCAGCGGCTGGTCAGGCGGGTTTGCGAGCATTGCAAAGAGCCGGTGGAAGTCTCGCCGGAGATTATCAAGCGTCTGAACATGCCGGCCGAGCGGGTCCAGAACGCCGTCTTTTACCACGGGCGCGGCTGCCCCAAGTGCAGCTATACGGGCTATTTAGGCCGGCTGCCGATCTTCGAGTTCCTGGTGATGGACAAGGAAATCCGCGACGCCGTCTCCTCCGGCGTCAGCGAAGCGAAAATAAGGGCCATGTCGCGTGAAAGGGGCTATCAGGGGCTTATGGGCAGCGGCGTGGACCGCCTGCTGGATGGGCTGACCACTACGGAAGAGGTCCTCGGGGCTGCATTTAGCGAAAGGGAAAGGGCGGAGCGGGCCGTCAAGCACGTATAATTATGAAAAAAAAGTTTTTATAGGGCCTCAAAGGTTCTTTACGGACTGAAGGACCGTGGTATAATAGCCAAACGAGGTAAAATGGATGATAACCTATAAATATATCGCACGGGATTTTGCAGGGCAGGTGAAGGAAGGGCTTACGAAGGCCGCCTGCGAGACGGATGTCTTAGGCTGGCTTCGCGACCAGGGTTGCACGCCGGTCTCGGTGGATATCGTCTCGACGGGCGCCGTCCGCCGCTGGAAGCTCTCGCCACTCCAGAGGATTCGCTCGGGCGAGTTGGCGGCGGTCTTCTGGCAACTGACCACGATGGTCGAGGGCGGCATCACCATTGCCGACGCCCTCGAGGGCATCGCCGAAGACATCGAAAACCGCAGGCTCCAGAGAATTCTGTACCGGGTTCTGGCGCGGATCGAGCGGGGCGGGAGCTTTTCCGAAGGCATGACGGAATTCCCCAAAGTCTTCAACCAGTTGACCTACTCGCTGATCTTAGCCGGCGAAACGGGCGGCGATATCGGGGCGGCCTTCCGCCGGCTCGCCGAATACTACACCAGCCGCGACCGGTTAGTGCGGAAGGTCAAGAAGGCTTTGGCCTATCCGATCTTTGTCGTCTGTTTTGTAATCTTCGTGGTGGTCGTCATCATGACGCTGATCATCCCGCGTTTCCGCGACTTGTTCGATCAGTTCGGGGCGGGACAACTGCCCCGCTTTACGCAGGCGTTCCTATCCGTTAATAATTTTATCGTCAACAACATTCTGTATATCGCCGGCGGGACCTTGTTTGGTCTTATCGTGATAGTCCTTTCGTATCGCAATAGTCGAACGGTCCATTACCTGTTTTCCAGCCTGGTTTTGAAGATGCCGTTGTTCGGCAAACTGCTCAAGCAGGCGTTTATCGCCGGCTTTTGCCGGACGATGGCCAACCTGCTTCGGGGCGGCGTCGCCGTGCTGGACGTCTTCGATATCGTCGAAGAGATGACGCCCAACGAGGTCGTCAGGTCGGTGCTGGCTCAGACGCGGGCGAACATCGTGAGCGGCTCGGCCATCTACCTGAGCATGGCCGGGACGAAGTTTTTCCCGAATATGGTAATCAAGATGGTCAAGGCGGGCGAAGAGAGCGGCTCGCTCTGGCAGGTCCTCGAACGGACCGCCGACTATTATGAGGAAAAGGTCGATGCGACGATAGCGACCATCACGGGCCTGCTCGAGCCTCTATTGATTATCGCCGTTGGTATCATCGTGCTGCTTGTGGTGCTGGCGCTGTACCTGCCGATTTTCTCGCTGTCGAATATCAAAGGAGGATAATATGCGATGAGAAGGACGAACAAGGTTAAGACAGGGAAAGTAGAAAGTAGAGACCGCCCCAATAAATATCCCGGCGGCGGGAAAAGAACATATTAACTCTTGGTATGATTGGAAAAGGAGAGAAAGAACATGAAGAGCAGAAAAGGTTTTACACTAATTGAGTTGATGGTGGTGGTGTTAATCGTGGCCGTGCTGGCGGCGCTGATAGTGCCTCTGATGACATCCCGCATCGAGGCGGCCAGATGGTCGGAAGGCAAGGCCGGCGCCGGTACAATTGCCACAGCGTTGCGGGCTTACGTGGCCGAGCAGGGCGAGGAAGGTGTGGCCATTCCTGCCATAGTACCGATAGCCACCTTCATGAATGAGGCGGAGCTCACCGGCAAGTACTTTCAGTCGGGGGATTATACGGTTACGGGTGTCAGCTACGACCCAGGGGAGGTTGCGCCTGGCGCATACCAACTGACTTACTTGATTAGGGTGGATCGGGGTTCTGTAGTTTCCACGCTGACTTGGCAGAAAACCGCTTATACGCTTGCCCACACGGGAGCTTGGGTAGAGCTGTAGCAGGCGTCCATCATGAAGGGATGACCCCGAAGAGGAGCTTGCCGCACTGAGGTCAGTTTCGTGAGGAAGTCCAGCGGTCATACGCGGGTGAAGGGAAGTCGAGGCGGTCGGCTGACAGTGGGCGTATTCTGAGAGACGTCCGCGGTGGCTTTTTCGGATAGAGGTGATGCCATGAATATGGGATGGATCCTGAAAAAGCGAAATAGAGGCGTGACCTTAGTGGAGGTCATGGTCGCCGCCCTGGTGGTTCTCGTTGTCGTGGTGGGTGCCATGGCCTACCAGGGTGCGTGTGCTCTCAACGCGCGCAGAGCCGACGCGCGTGCAACTGCCAGCAGGCTTGGACTGCTTGTGCTGGAGGGCTGGAAATCAGCCGGAGCGAATGTCACGGCGTTTGATCCTACGGATAATCAATTCGACCTGAGTCTTCCGACGGGCCTAAATACGACGGGTGTTGGGCTTGGGGGCGTCGGGACCGAACTCGGGCGGTATGTGACCAGAATCAATGGTGTCAATTACTACATGACGCTGATCTATAGCGCGGGCTATGTCTATCCAACCCCTCCGGGGGCGCCCCCGCCGATGCTGACGGTGCTGACTGCCTGGAACCGCGATGACTTTATGGCTGATGAACTGGGCGACTACGCTCAATCGGTTCGTCTCTCAACCTACGCAATTGACTGAAGCAGGGACCGAGGCAGAATATGACTATCGCGAAGAATGCAGCAAGGAAAGGTCTCACGCTCATCGAGCTGCTGGTGACGGCCGTGGCGGCGGTTGTCGTCGTTCTCGGTGTCGTGTCTGTGATCGCGTACAGCCACCAGGGCTACAACAGGCTCTTTAAGCGCACGACGTTGGGGGTCGTCCCGGACGCCTACCAGGCGAGACTCTGGTTTGACACTATTGTTCGCAGGGCTACCGTACAGCGGTTGGACGTCGGCAGTCCCAGGAACAACGGCTACGATGAGTTGTATGTGTACTACTACTATGTGGACCCTCTGACGCCAGACAGTATGCTCGCACAGATAGTACCGAACAAATATGCGCGGTTCTGGGTGAGCGGCGACAATCTACTGCTCTCGCGCGGAGACATCCAACGCTGGACGATAGAGTTGGACGACTTCCCTGAGTTTGCAGGCGACCCTTTTACAATAGTACTCGCAAAGGATGTGGACGTCGGAAGTACACCTGGCATTTTCACCCCTCAGGGTAATGCGGTGAGAATAGTCCTGACGCTCGACAATGAAACTGATGCGGCCGCGGGTGTCAGCAAGATCCAGACTTTGAGGATGACAGTAACCAGTACCGCGCTAAGGCACAATAATTAAAGGAGAAGTAACGATGAAAACTGGAAAGACTAAATCGAAGAGAAGAGGCATGGTGCTGCCCTTCGTTATCTCGATTGCCGTCGTCCTTGCGATCTTGGGCATCGGAATACTGCAATTGGGCTTCGGAAGCCGCCTGGTCGCGGCTGTAACCATGTCTGGCATTTCCGCGCGTTCTGCCGCCGACGGCGGCATCTCCCAGGCGTTACACCAGATGACGCAGGCGTTACCGCCGCCGGGCTCTGGGGCCATATTCAACGACAGTTGGATACCTTATTCCTCCGGCGAGTTGTCATTTCCGTCGAGCAACTCAGTCGCCACATACAGTTATGAGATCACGAAGGGACCGGTGTACGCGGGGCGCGTTTACTACCTCATCACGTCCACTGGGACATCGGGGCGAGAGACACGGAGGGTGAACGCCTTGACGACGGTCCAGACAATGTGGTTTGGCATTGGAGTGCAGGATACCGTCAACGTGCATTCGAGTCCGGATGCTGAGTTTACTTTCCTGCCATTTCCGGAAAACAGCGATGATAAAGGCTCAGTCCGAACGAACAGTATCGCTAACTCTGCTATTTGGGTGGGTCCAAATAGTACTATTCAGGGACAGGTACTTGTCGGCCCGGGCGGGAATACCGAAACTGGAATCCACGAGGGGCCTAATAGCAGCATAGGTTCCAGCGGCGTTGCTCAGAGCGAGCTGGATTTTCCTCCTGCTGTGCTGCCGCCAGCTGCAGGGTCATGGCCGACTTGGAGCCCGAATTACGTCCAACTTGTTAATGAGGATCCGGTCGCGCCTGTTCTCATAACTCGCGCGCTTATCGAAAGCGGTGACTATCAACTTCCAAATTTCTCTATTGAAAAGGATGCGGGCACGACATGGACAGAGGTTCGCATTCGAGGAGGGGTGAGGCTCCATGCCAGCAATGAAGTCAGATTTTACGAAGGCACTAAGCTGATTATAGAACCTGGCAGTGCCCTCGAGTTGTTTGTAGGTACGGATGCAGGGCCGACCTCGCCCCTGACCGCTTACAATGGCTCTGAAATAATCACTATGGACCGAGAGTCATGGGACCTGAAGATATATGGCTTACCGAGCTGTACCAGCACTGGCAACTCGCCCACCATCGCGTTACATAACTCAGGCGTCTTTTGGGGCGTAATCTATGCGCCGAGTGCCAATCTGGTTGTGGACAACACGGCGGATTTCTATGGAGGGTTCATCGGGTACAGTCTGACTATGATGAACAACGCCGTGTTCCACTATGACACCAGACTCTATGACCTTCAGAACGAAGGACCGCTGTTCTTTCAGATAAATCGCTGGTGGGAAGAGGTCGTGCCGTAATAATAATTTATCATAAATGGGTTGCCTTTTACTTATTAGCCAGGTATAGTACTCCGAGAATTTCAGTTGGATTCGATTGGAGCGACATGTTTGGTTTCGGACGCCAGGAGATTATCGGAGTAGATATCGGGTCATTCTCGGTGAAGATTGTCCAGTTGCGGCGGACCAGCAGCGGCTGGCTCGTCACGGGCGCGGGAGCGGTGGACATTTCCGAAAAAGGGGCGGACACACCCGCCCGTCGAGAGTCCAACTGCGTCCGCGCGCTTTCGAATTGCATTCGGGTCAGCGGGTCCGGCTCGAAGCTGGCCGTCTGCGGGGTCGGCGGGCCGGAGGTCGCCATCCGCAATTTTGAATTTCCCGCCGTGCCGCCCGAGGAGACCGACCGCGCCGTTCAATTGGAAGCCAAGCAGCTCTGTCCCTTCAATACAACCGATATCGCCGTCGATTACCGGCTGATTCCCGACGGCAAGGGCAAGACGAGGGGATACCTGGTCGTGGCGGCGGGCCACCTGGTCAAGCACAAAGCCCGGCTGGCCAAGAAGGCCCGGCTGGATTGCGCCCTGGTGGACGTCGATGCGCTGGCCCTTCTGAACTGTTTCAAAGAGACCGAGAAGCCGCCGGGCAATCACGCAACGGCGATTCTGAATATCGGCGCGAATGAAACAATCGTGGCCGTCGAGGGCAGCAACGGCTGGCCGTTCGTGCGAAGCCTCAACTACGCCGGCGGCTCGATGATCAAGTCGATTGCCGCCGAGAACGACTTGACGCCGGATGCGGTCAAGGCCGTCTTCGCCGGCGATCCGGCACAAATCCCGCCGGCCATGCGTGAGAGCTTCGAGCGGGCCTGCGAGAGGCTGATAAACGATATTACCAAGACCGTCCGCTATTACGGGGCCCAGGAGGGGTCGTTCGAGATTCGCAAGGTGCTGGTCTGCGGCGGTTTTGCCCTGTTCGGGGACATAGTGAAGCTGCTGGCCGGACAGTTGCCGATGGAGGTGACGCTCTGGAACCCGTTCGAGAAGATGCGATTGCAGGTTGCGAGCACGCATCGGGGCGCTCTGATGAAGAATATTCTTCGCAGAAGCGGCCCGGCGATGGCGGTGGCGGCGGGTCTGGCGATGAGAACGGTATAGGATTGTTTTTTGACGGGATAACAAGATGCACTTGATAATTTAATCTTGTTAATCGTGTTATCCTGTCCAGTTTTGATTTGAGACTTGTCCGCCGCTGGCGGATTTGAGATTGTTTTTTTGACAGGATAACAAGATGCACTTGATAAATAAACCTTGTTAATCCGCCATACGTCTGGCGGATTAATCCTGTTATCTTGTCCAGTTTTGATTTGAGATTTCAAATATGCACACGATAGACCTATTGAAGGGACAGGGCATTCCGGCTAAGGCGACCCTGGGCAGCATCGGGGTCCTGGTGGTGCTCGTGGCCGTGCCTATCCTCGCCGGGGCCGTGCTGCTGGACCGCTATCTGAACAACAGGGAGGTCATCGCCATCGGCCAGGAGGGTATCGCCAAGTCCCAGGAGACGATAGACCGGTTCGCCGCAGACGTGAAGTTTCAGGAGCAGATGGAACAGCGGCGGGGCGGCGTCAATTCGCGGTTAGCCGAGGTCAAGTCGTACCTGGGCGATTACGTACAGTGGTCGCCCGTGCTGATGACGCTGGCCGAGAATATGCCGGCCAAGATGATCATCAGCAAGCTGACGGCCGAGGTTCAACGGGGCCGGGAAAGAGGCTTCCAGGGTAACGACCCGAATCGGCCGGTGAACGTCAATACTACCAAAAGGAAGCTGATCCTGGATATCAGCGGCGACGCCGCAGGCAGCTACGATGCCGTCGTGCGCGACTATGGGGACCGTCTGAAAAGCTCGCCCGTACTTGGGCCGAAGCTCGAAAATATCATCGTCTCGCAGAGGAGCGGGCAATCCGCGGGCGAAAAAGCTGTTGTTTATACCATGAACCTGATGTTCAAGGCGGGGTCGTAGCGGATCTATTATGACGTTAATGTACCGAAAATATGTGAAGGCGGGTGCTTTTCTCGGGGCGGCGTGCTTTATCGCTTTCTTCTTGTTCTATCTGATTGCATTAGGACCGCAGGAGAACGTCAGACGCCAGACCGAAAAAAGGCTTGCCGAGATGCAGCAGCTCGCCCAGGCGGCGACGGACGCCGCCGAGGAAAAGAACAAGAGCCGTTTGATGGAGCTGGTCCAGGAGGCGGAGGAGACGCTGCACCGTTTTGTGACGGCCGAGAGGTCCACCGACAGCCTGACGCTGGACATCAGCGGGGTTCCGAGCCGCGCAGCGCTCGATGCTTTCAATATCTCGCCCGGGGGCAACGAGTCGGTCATCAAGATGGCCAATTGCGAGCATATCTTCGGCAGGCAGCTCAGCGTCAACTTTACGTCGAGTTTCAATCAATTCGCGGCGTTTCTGAACGCCCTGGAGATGAACCGGCCGGTCATTTTTATCGATTCGTTCTCCATCGCCCGCTCGCGGGAGGAAACTTCGGACCAGCAGGTGGATATGACCTTGGCGGTCCTGGTGAGCAAAGACGGCGGGACGAAAGAAACCGGCGGCTGATAATCTTTTGTATAGATTCTTGCACGGAAACCGTGTAAGCTAATCATCGAAACATGAGAACGTTCGCTATAGCAAACCAAAAGGGGGGATGCGGCAAGACTACCACGGCCGTGAATCTTGCCAGCGCTTTCGCTCTGGCCGGAAAGCGCGTCCTGGCGATCGATCTCGATCCTCAATCCCACGCCACCATAGGATTGGGCAGGGACCCGGAGAGCCTGGACCGGACGGTTTACAACCTCTTTACAGAAAATGGCATTTTGGCCTCATCGCTGGTGATCAACAGCGTCGTGGAAAATCTCTGGCTGCTGCCGAGCAATATTCTGCTTTCCGGCGTCGAATTCGAGCTGGCCTCGGCGGAGGGCAGAGAGCACGTCCTGTCCGGCAAGCTGGCCGAGGTGAACGGTTCTTACGATGTCTGTGTCATCGACTGCTCGCCATCGCTGAGCCTGCTGACTCTGAACGCGCTGGTCGCCAGCAACGAAGTCATCATACCCGTCCAGACGCACTATTACGCCCTCGAAGGTCTGCGGCAACTGCTCGAGACCGTGGATATTGTCAAGAGGCGTTTCAATCCCGGCCTGCAAATACGCGGGATTCTTCTGACCTTTGTCGAGAGCAGGACGAAGCTGAGCCGGCAGGTTCAGCGGCAGATGAGGGAATTCTTCGGCGATTTGGTTTTTGATACGGTCATTCACAAAGACGTCAGGTTGGCCGAGGCGCCCAGCGCTCACGAACCCATTTTCACGTACGCTCCGGACAGCAAGGGCGCGGCTGAACATAAGATTCTGGCTGAGGAGATAGGCTGATCCATGGCGAAAAGACGGACAGGGCTGCAAAGTCAAATTGCGTCGATTTTCTCCGGCGTGCCGATCCCCAAGAAGGGCGGTTCCGGCGAGGGGCCACCGGGTGCTCCGTCTCAGGCCGCAGGGCCCGAGCGTCCGCAGCCGAAGACTCCGCCGGTGCCCGGCGCCGTCCCGCCGAAATTTCAGCCGCCCGTTGAGCCGGTGCGTGAGATACCGCCGGTCAAGGTCGCCGTGCCGAGGATTCCTGAGCCGAAGGTCGGGCAGATTCCCACGGTCCCCCGGCGAAAGAAGGAGAAGTTTGCGGCGCCCCGGGCGGGTGCTGCGAGTTCCGCAAGACAGAAAATCGCGGTAGCGATGATTGTGGCCCTCTCGATCCTGCTGGTGGTTCTTCTGGTGCGGCCTTTCCAGAAGTCTGCGCCCGGGCCGGCAGCCTCCGGGACCGCAGGGCAGGCAAAGGCCATTGTCTCCGCCAAGACCAATATCAGGATTGACTGGCCCGTTCCGCAGAAGTATCCTGAAAACATCCGGGATCCGATGCTATTGGGCGCGCAGCAGGAAGTCAGAGTTGAAACACCCGGCGCCTTGGTCGTTAAGGCCATAACGTACAGCGAAGACGTAAGAGTTGCGGTGGTTGGCACGGAAATGCTCAAGGAAGGTGATACGGTGCAGGGCGCGACGATCATCAAAATCAATCCGAACAGCGTGGAGTTCGAAAAAGACGGCAAAAGGTGGATTCAGGAGGTCCAGGGGCGTGAAAGCTCAAAACAGTGAAAGGTATTATTGTCAGGGGGAAATCTGAGAAAGGAAAGTCTTATGAAAAATTGTTGCAAATTAGGAAGATTCAAGGTTTTTGGCGTCCTGCTGGTGCTGCTGGGACTTTGTGTGGTTAGTTTTGCAAAGGATGCTGCTCAGCCTGCAAAGGAGGAGAAAGTTCTGACGGCGGTGGACCAGAAAATGCTCAAGAAGATCAGCGTTGATTTTCGGGACACGCCTATCGACGACGTCATAAGAACAATTGCCAAGCAAGTCGATCTGGATATCGTCAAAGGCCCGGACGTGACGGGAAACGTCACCGCCACGTTGACCGATGTCCCTCTGGCCGAGGCGCTGACGCACATTCTATCCGCTTACAGCGCCGGTTACGTGGCCAGTGAAAACATGATTCGAATCGTCCCGGCCTCGCAGCTTACCGAAGAAACGGAAAAGACCGTCAGTAAGGTCTATCGGATTGTGTATGCGGATGTTGTGGAAGCCGAGAAGGCCCTGACGAAGGTCATTTCCAAGCGCGGCTCGATATCGTCCAATCCGGGAACCAGCAACATCATGATTACCGACACCGAGAGCAAGATTACCGCTATCGATGCCTATATCGAGGAAATAGACCGCAGGACGGCCCAGATTGTGGTCGAGGCGAGAATCTACGACGTCAGTAACACCGATGCGCTCGATCTGGGTGTCGAGTGGCGCGTGGGACGCAACACGGGATACGGCGAGGACCGTGCCACGGGGATAGGCAGCTTAAACACCGAAGGAGGTCCCGTGTCAGGTAACTTGACGAATAGCGACCCGTTTGCGACGGGTCTTTTTAGCAGTACGACCGGCAAAGCGACTGCGACTACAGGAACGCTGGACTTTGGTTTCATCACCAGGCACGCGGACATAGACATGCTCATGAGCGCGGCACGTCAGAAAAATTCCGCCAAGCTTCTGGCCAATCCTCGCATCCTCGTGCTCGACAACGAACAAGCCACGTTCAAGGCGGTCAGAGAAATACCTTACCAGCAACTCCAGCAGGGAGGATGGCAGAGCTACGGAACCACGGAGTTCAAGGAGGTGGGCGTTGAGCTTCAGGTCACACCCCATCTTGCCAAAGACGGCGTGATTCGGCTGCACATCGTGCCGGTTTTCAGTGTTCACGTTGATGACGTGGACCTGGCGTTGACCGGTACAAGCATTACGATGCCTCAGCCGGTCGTTGACACTCGTGAAGCGGATACGATAGCGCTCGTGCACGACGGAGATACCGTCGTGATCGGCGGCTTGCGAAAAGAGGAAGTCACCCAGGAGATTAGCAAGATTCCTCTGCTGGGCGATATTCCGATTATAGGTGCGCTGTTCAGATTCGAAGGCGAGCAAACCATCAACAGTGAGCTGATTGTTTTCATCACGCCGAGAATCGTGGATGATCTGGTGCTGACGGAGACCGAGGCGGAACGTTTGAAGGAAACTGAGATTCCCAGCCCGAAGCCGCCGGCGACCAAGATCGATCCTGCTACACGGGAATATAAGCAGGAATAGACCGACGCGAAGCGCGCGGACAAACAGCCGACGTTTGTGGCTGGAAGAAGATGCCGGCCTTCGATACGCAAGGAGCCTGATCGACAAGTGTATACTCCTTCGTGGTGTGTGAGGCCGTGATTGTCAATGCTCGTCTCAAACGTGGGGCAGGTGCAGTGATTGATGCTGAGCCTGCCCCCGCGTGGGGCGCGGCTGTGTTCGCCCCAAAAGGAGCGGAGAACGGGACGCAGGGACGCGGCCTTTTGATCGTAAGCAGGAGTTCAACAAGGCAGGTGGAGGTTTGATGATCTCCGAGCGATTTGAGATAACTTAGAAGGGGCCTTTGGCGATGGTAGAGATAAAAAACATATTAGCCCATGCAGTCGAGAGGCAAGCCAGCGACGTTCATATCAACGTGGGCCTGCGGCCCATCATCCGCGTCAATACCGAGCTGATTGAGACGAATTTCCCCGAGGTTACGGACGAAGATGCAAAAGAGATCGTCCGTTCGTTGATCGGGCCCGAGAAGTTCAGTAGCTTCGAAAAGAGAAGGGATTTCGATTTCTCGACGAGCATCACGGACCCGAACCAGCGGTTTCGCGTTAACGCTCACTATCAGCGTGACACCGTGGCCATTTCATTCAGGCTGATCTCGGAGCGTGTCCCTTCGCTCGACGAGTTGAATCTTCCCGAGAAGATCAAGGAGTTTGCCGATCTTCCGAGGGGCCTGGTGCTGGTCACCGGACATACCGGAGCGGGCAAGAGCACGACGCTGGCATCCACGATAGGGCTGATCAATACCAAGTTCAGAAAGCGCGTGATTACAATTGAGGATCCCATCGAGTATTGGCTGGTGAATGATCAGTGCATGATCGAGCAGCGTGAAGTCGGTTCGGACTGCCCGGATTTTGGGACGGGCCTGAGGCACATTCTTCGCCAGGACCCGGATATTATTATGGTCGGCGAAATGCGCGACCTGGAAACCACGAGTTTTACGCTGACCGCCGCCGAGACCGGACATCTTGTTTTCAGCACGCTCCACACGCCCAACGCGTCGCAGTCGATCGAGCGCGTCATCGACATCTACCCGGCGAATCAGCAGACCCAGGCCCGAACCATGCTGGCCAACGCGCTGCAGGCGGTCGTCTCGCAGACGCTGTTCAGGCGAATTGATGAGCCGGGCATGGTGCCCAGCACGGAGATATTGCTGTGCACCTCGGCCGTCCGAAACTGTATCCGCGAGAACAGGATTTACGAAATACCGAACATCATCGAGACGTCCCGCCGTTTTGGGATGCATACGATGGACAACAGCATCGCCGAGCTGTGCCTGAAGGGCTACATCGACAAAGAAGAGGCCATTTTGCGAGCGAGCAACCGCGCGAAGATGGAAAAGGCGATTCAACTGGCCGGAAGGTATTGAGATAGGCCGACCGCGCGTAATTGTCCGGTGTGCCATATAACTGTCCTGCGGCCCGTCGCCAGCAATGACCTCGATGATTTAATCCATCCGGCTGTCATGCTGTTGGTCTCCTGTGCTATGAAAGGATCAGAAGGATGAAGCGCAGCAAATCGAGAAGGTGGTCATTGCGGGTTACTGTAGCGGAAACAGTTTTTGTTGCGGCGGCGATTGCATTGGCGGCCGGTCATGCGTCAGGCCCTGCGACGAGGGCTTCTGAGCGGCAGGAGCCGACGACGAACAATCTGGTGATTCACGCAGACGCCGGCAAAGAAACAATCAACAGGAACATTTACGGCCACTTTGCCGAGCACCTCGGCGGATGTATCTACGGAGGGATCTGGGTCGGCAAAGATTCTCCGATTCCCAATACCCGCGGCATTCGCAACGACGTGGTTGAGGCGCTGAGGCGGATGGATATCCCGGTGCTGCGGTGGCCGGGCGGGTGTTTCGCCGACGAATACCATTGGATGGACGGCATCGGTCCATCCGAACAGCGTCGCAAAATGCTCAACACCCATTGGGGCATGGTCACGGAAACCAACGCTTTCGGCACCCATGAATTTCTGGACCTGTGCGAGCAGCTCGGCTGTGAGGCGTATATCGCCGGCAACGTCGGCTCCGGCACGGTCGAGGAGATGCAGGACTGGGTCGAGTACATGACGTTCGACGGCGATAGCGCGATGGCCAATCTTCGCCGGGCCAATGGCCGTGACGAGCCCTGGCGGGTGAGGTACTTCGGCGTGGGCAACGAGAACTGGGGCTGCGGCGGGAACATGACTCCCGAATTTTATGCGGACCTCTACAACCGTTTCCAGACCTACGTCCGCGGCTACTCCGGCAATCGGATCGTCAAGGTTGCCTGTGGGCCGGGCAGTGAGAACTACCACTGGCTGCGCACCGTGATGGAACGGTGTAATCGCAATATGGGTGCGATCAGTCTGCATCACTATGTCCGGGGGACGGGCGACTGGACGCGAAAGGGCAGTGCGACGCAATTCGACCAGAAGGAATGGTTTGCGCTGATGAAGAACACGCTCACCATTTACCCGCTGCTGGATAATAGCATCGAGATCATAGACAAGGTCGATTCGCGTGGGCGTATCGGTTTGCTCGTCGATGAGTGGGGCACGTGGTGGGACGCCGAGCCCGGCACAAATCCGAGCTTCCTCTACCAGCAGAACACCCTTCGCGACGCGGTCTCGGCCGGCATCTTCCTCAATGCTTTCAACGACCACTGCCGGCGTGTGAAGATGGCCAACATCGCCCAGACCGTCAATGTCCTGCAGGCAATGATTCTCACCGACGGGCAGAAAATGATTCTGACGCCGACGTATCACGTGTTTGAGATGTATAAAGTCCATCACGATGCCACGCTGCTGCCCGTCGAGCTGCAATGCGGCGACTATCAGTTTGGGGATGCGAGAGTCCCGGCGATTAACGTTTCGGCGTCGAAGGACAAGTCAGGCAAAGTTCATCTATCGCTTTGCAACCTGGACCCGGCGAATTCGCACGAGCTTAATTGTCAATTCCAGGGCCTTCAAGCCAAGCAGGTCTCCGGCCGCGTGCTCACTGCGGAGGCGATGACCGCACACAATACGTTTGAGCAGCCGGATGCCGTCAAGCCGGCGAAGTTTGACGATTTCAGCCTCAAGAGCGACACCCTGACCGTGACTCTGCCCTCAAAATCCGTGGTGGTCCTGGAACTGGAATGATTCGCGCACCGTCTGAATCGAAAGTCGTTGTTATTGAGGACATTTGATTAGTTCGAAGATCGGATTTTACGGTTCGGTGTGCTCTCTTGAGGTGGTTGGCTCGGTTTCGCGATGAAAGCAATACACGTGTACGTCAAACGGCGCGAACCAGTCGGTGAAGGTGCCGTCTTTGGCCTGCACGGTGCGCGGCGATTCGTACATGACCCGCCCTTGGCCGGCCCATGACGGCAGACCGCTGAATTTGACCTCCACAGTTTTTCCCTCGCGTTTGCAGGCGAGGATGTAGATGTCGTTGCCGACTTCGCGAACACAGAATTCAACGTCATCAGCCCCCCGGACCTCTACCGGCAGCTTCGATTCCGGGGCTACCAGCGCCGGCGCGAGCGGACTATTGTTGCCGACTTCTTCGAGCACGGGGCGCAAAACCCGCCGCCAGAAGGTCCAGTTCCAGCCCAGTCGAGCGTCCTCGGGTGACATCGCCTGCTCGACGTTTCCGCCAAAGTAAATCAGGCCCCGCGCCCCATTGATGATCGCCTGGTACGTCATGAATCGCTCTTGGGCGAACGTCGGAAATCGCAGCGTTTTGCCGGGCTTGATAACCCCGCTCCAGGCTATCTGGAGCACCATCCAGACCGGTTTGTCAGCCGCCACCTGCTTGATGAACTTCGTATAGTCGCCGACCATGCTGATCTCTTTATTCGGGCCGAGCGAGTGTCTTCCCGGCGGATAGCCGATGGGATAGATATCGAGCAGCAGAATGTCGGCGGCGGCATTGTAGGGTCTCAACTGCTCAAGCGTGCCTCGCGGGGCCTGGGTCAAGCCTACCGGATGGTTTGGGTCTAATTCCTTGATCAGTTTATAGGCGTGAACCATCGGCTCGGGTGGATTCCAGCCCCATTGAGGCTCGTCAACGTTTTTCCACAGCAGCAGGCCCGGATGATTCTTGAAGCGGTCGATCACTTGGCGGAGCAAAAGCTCCTTCTTGGTGTTTTTTTCTTCGAGACTTGAGAGCTCGTCGAGCCGCGGCCAGCAATAGAGGCCGTATTTCGCCGCCGCATCCATCAAAATTTGTTCCTGCTCCATGACCGGCCGGCCCCATTTGTCGTTTCCCCGCACCCCGCTGCGGAAGAACGTTCCGCCGGCGTCTTTAATCTCCGAGAAGGCGGGGCGTCCGTCCGGCGTGCGTCCATCCGGCGGCGGGCCGTTGCTGAAGCCGATCGGCAGTATCTTCCTGCCGTTGACGACCAGGACGCCATCCTGATTGATGGTCACCACCGACGGCCTCTGGGCGAGACAGAGAGAGCTCATTGTCACGATCCAAAAAAGAATCGCCGGAAGTCTCAGGAAACGCAATCGGCTGAAAATCAAAATCGTTAATGACATGGTCAATCTTTGCCTTTCATCTGTCATAGCAAGACGCTCATCAGAACAGACATATACGTTATGATGAGCGAATTTTCAAGAGGGAATGTCTCGTGGGCATTACTCAACCGGCCGGCGATTGGAGTTGATTCATTCTTGTTGAGGGATTATTATTGTAAGCTGGCATGTTAAAGGGTAACGCTGCGGCATTGTGTGATGGAATAGTCCGCATGAATACCTCGATAGAAGGAGTCCTGGAAAATGAAACACTGTACAGCAATCACATCATGCGTCTGCGCATTATTGGTTGTCGGCCAGCTGACGGTCGCTGATGCGGCGAATCAGGACAGTTTGGCGGCACAGGCCAAAGAGATTCTCGATACTGCCGGCGTGAAGGGCGGCATCGTCGTCCACTTGGGCTGCGGCGATGGGAAATTGACCGCGGCGCTGCACGCCAGCGACGCCTATACGGTTCACGGGCTTGAAGCGGACCCGGCCAAGGCGGCTGCGGCGAGAAGCTATATCCAGGAGCGGGGCGTCTATGGGCCTGTCTCCGTCGAGCGATATTCGGGGCCGGCGCTTCCTTATACGGACAATCTGATAAATCTCGTCGTCGTGCAGGATGCGGGCCAGGTTCCTATGGAGGAGGTCATGCGAGTGCTTGCGCCCGGAGGCGCAGCTTGCGTGCAACGTAATGGCAAGTGGGAGAAGATTGCCAAAGCCCGGCCGGACAACATCGACCAGTGGACTCATTTCCTGCACGATGCAAGCAATAACGCCGTTGCTAATGATTCGGTCGTCGGGCCTCCTAAGAGTTTGCAGTGGGTCGCGCCGCCGCTGTGGCTGCGAAGCCACGAGACGCCGTCGGGGATTCAGGCGGCCGTTTTGGCCGGCGGCCGGTTGTTCTACTTTTTCGACGAAGGGCTTATCGGCATCACGGACGAGCGTCTGCCAGATCGCTGGTCGCTTGTCTGCCGGGATGCCTTCAATGGGAAGCAGCTTTGGAAGCGGCCGCTCGGTGCCTGGGGCTGGCGCCAGTGGAACCCGGAGCGATGGCAGGGGAAGGACTGGACGACTATCACCGGGGGACGGACCGACGTACCGAACGAGAATCAGCGCTGCATCGTCGCTGACGGCGACCGGCTTTACACCACGTTAGCTTATCGGGCGCCTATGTCGATCCTAAGTGCCGCGACGGGCGATGTTATAACCACGGTTGAAGCGACGCAAGGCGCGAGCGAGATACTGGTCAGTGACGGCATTGCCGTGGCTTACGTTCAGAAAGCTTCGGAAGGCGTTGCCCGGCGCAGAGGAGCCAAAGAGGCCAGCGAGGCGGCGCTGGTGGCTGTAAACGGCCGGACGGGAAATGTGCTTTGGAGCGAGCAGGTCAATCCGATCCGCCCTCTGCTATGGGCGATCGACAAGGGGCGAATTATTGGCCTGAGCGGGAAGGATTTGATCGCACTCAATTTGAAGGACGGCAGCCGCTTATGGAGCGTTCGGCCGGAACAGGCTGCCCCGAAAACGCTGGTGGTCGTTGACGACGTGGTTGTCATGCAGGGCGGTAAGTTCGTTAATGCCTGCGATGCCACGGACGGCAAGCCTCTCTGGGATAAAACGGTACCGCAAATCGGTGGGGGGGAAGGGGATGACCTGTTCGTAGTCAACGGCTTGGTTTGGCGCGGAATGATGAACGTCGATGAAGAGGGCAAGCCGGCCAACAAGAGCCCGCATGCGCTGGCCATCGGCTGGGACCTTCGCTCGGGTCAGGAGAAGAAGCGGATTTTGGTCAAGAATCTGCGGAGTCCAGAGCATCACCATCGCTGCTATCGCAACAAGGCAACGATCCGCTATATGATCAGCTCTTACGAAGGTGCGGAATTCCTCGATTTCCAGGCGGATGACCATTCCCAGAACAACTGGCTGCGCGGCGCGTGCAGGTACGGAATGACGCCCTGCAATGGCATGTTGTACGTCCCGCCGGACCAGTGTTTCTGTGAACCGGGGGCGAAGTTCCTGGGTTATGCGGCGGTAAAAGGGGGATCGGATGACGCCCTCAAGCCGGTCCCTGATGAACAACGTCTGGAGAAAGGCCCCGCATACGGAGCCGTCGCTGATAAAGAGTCGCGTTCCGAAGGTGACTGGCCGACGTACCGCCACGATGCGGCTCGCAGCGGCTCGACGGCTGCCGCGGTTCCTTCAAACGCCTCGCTCGGCTGGAAGACCGCTCTGGGCGGCGCGCTGACGGCCCCGGTAGCTGTCGGCGGCAAGGTCTTTGTTGCCAAATCGGACGCGCATACCCTATATGCTCTGGATGCGGGCACGGGCGGTGTGTTGTGGCGATTCACGGCTGATGGACGCATCGATTCGCCTCCCACGATTTATCGCGGGATGGTCCTCTTCGGCTCGAAAGACGGCCGGGTATATTGCCTGCGAGCATCGGACGGCCAACTCGTCTGGCGGTTCCTGGCGGCGCCGAGCGACCGGCGAGTTGCCTATTTCGACCAGATCGAATCAGCCTGGCCCGTTCATGGCAGCGTTCTGGTCGATAACGGCACAGCGTACTTCACCGCGGGACGTTCTACATACCTGGACGGCGGGATTCGCCTGTACGGGCTCGAACCGGCCACGGGGAAGATTCTGCACAAGGGCCTGTTGGAAGGGCCTAATCCCTTCAAGGAAGGAGGGCGTGACCTGGCCTTCTTCATTCTGGGCGCCAACTCGGACGTGCTCGTCAGCGAAGGCGGTTTCCTTTACATGCGGCAAAAGAAGATGACGCCGGAGCTGAAGGAAGTGAAGGCGGAAGTCCTGTCGAGCAAGGGCGAGCAGGATGTGGGCCTTCACGTGTTTTCGACGTCCGGCCTGCTGGACGACTCCTGGTACAATCGCACGTTCTGGATGTACTCGAAGCGATGGCCCGGCTTCCAGTTGGCGAACCAGGCGCCGAAAGCCGGACAACTCCTTGTGGTCGATGACCGGAAGACCTATGCCGTCGGGGTGTTCTATCGTCGAAACGTGCACACCACGATGTTTTTCCCGGGCAAGGAAGGCTATCTGCTCTTTGCCGATCTCAATACGAATGAGCCGCAGATCGTGGGCGAGCCGGGGGCACGTCCGCCGATTCGGTGGCTACCGCAATCGGATTACGAACGCGGGAGCGGCCGCGGCGTCTGGACGCTGGAGCGTGAGGCCTTTGGACTGGATAAAATGATCGGCTACACGCGCGCCGAGCCGGCTGTTTGGATGCAGTGGCTGCCGGTGCGAATCCGTGCGATGGTCAAGGCTGGCGATACGGTGTTTGTGGCCGGCCCGCCGGATGTTCTCGATGAGAAGGACCCCTACGCCGCCTTTGAAGGGCGCAGAGGCGCTCGGCTGGTGGCCGTATCGGCTAAGGACGGCGGGAAATTGTCCGAAATCCAACTGGAGTCTCCCCCTGTCTTCGACGGTATGATTGCCGCAGGTGGCTGTTTGTTTGCCTCTCTAACAGACGGCAGTATCGTATCTTTCGCTGGGAAGTAGGAACCGTATTTTGTTGCTCTTGCGGTGAGTGAAGCGGCGTCCTGGAGGAAACAGGCTCACCCGGCTTGTGAGCCGAGAATTGCTATTCCTCGGTCCCGGCAGAGACAAAGGTGTGGCCCTCTTGCACGCGCTGGACGGCTTCGAAAAGGTCCACGGCTACAGATCGCTTCAGCACGAAGGCGGCGGCGCCTGCGGACATCACTTCGTCTATCGCTGTCGGATCATCATGAACGCTTAGAATGATGAACTTCAGTTGCGGGTAAGATTCCTTTATTTCACCGGCGATACTCACCCGGCTGAAAGCAGACAATGACAAGTCCACGACCGCCAGGTCGGGCCTGACCTTTTCGATTGCTTCGAACAGAGACCTCTTGTCAGCAACCATTACTACCGTTTCAAACAGGGTCTCCAGTAAGCCCCGGATGCCCTCGAGCAGGTTTTGGTGCCTGTCTGCCAGAATCACACATCCGCTCTTTTCAGCCGCCATGATTTGATTCTTCTTGAGATGCCTCAAAACAGAAGAAAACCCCCAGCCCAGCTTGTTGTCTCATTATCCATCGGGGGCAGTACACAACGGCACCCCACGGTGAACAGGTTCTTCAATCATGTTCTATTATGAACGATTGGAGATTCAATGCTACTGGGAAAATTACGGGTTTTAAGATGAAAACGGACGGGCAGGTTCTTTAAATTGAAACAATGCCGTGCTTGATCGCAAAATGCACGAGCTCGGCGCTGGTCTTAATACCCAACTGCTCCATCATGTTGTACTTGTGGAATTCTACTGTGCGTGTCGAAATATGCAGGATTTTGGCGATTTCCTTGGCGGACTTGCCCTCCGCCAAAAGCTGCATGACTTCTCTTTGGCGCAGGGTCAGCGAGCCGAACGTGCCCGCTTTAAGGTCGGCCTCGTCTCTGTACAGGTGCATCAGCTCCTGAGCAATTGCGGGGCTGATATAGGTGTTTCCTTTCAGGGCTTCTTCGATAGCGGTTTTCAATTCAGAGGGCGCCGAATGTTTCAGAACAAAGCCCAATGCACCCGCTTCGAAGGCTTCTTTGGCGTACATCGCGTCCTGATGCATGGTCAGGAAAACAACCTTTGTGACCAGGCCGGCCTTTCTTATTTGAGTGACGGCGTCGATCCCGTTAAGCAAAGGCATCCCGATATCGACCACAATCACATCCGGGCGGAGCTTTTGGGTCTGCTCCAGCAACTCGCGACCGTCTTCGGCGGTTCCGACAATGTCAAATTTATCCTCTAAGAGCCCTTTGAGACCTTCCAGCACGATTCTGTGGTCGTCGGCCAGTAAAACGGTTGTCTTGCTCATTCCAATTCTCCCTGCAAGGGGGCCGTGACATTGATGACCGTGCCCTCTCCTGGTTTTGAGTTCACGCGAAGCTCTCCCTGAATCAAACGCACGCGTTCTTCCATACTGACAAGCCCCAGGCCGGCCTCTCCGCGTGCTTTCGCCGGTTCAAACCCTATTCCCGAGTCCTCGATAATCAGGGTAATCCTCTTGTCACCGCCGACCAGCCGGACCTTTGCCTCCTCCACTTTAGCATGCCGGGCGATATTTCTCAAGCCCTCCTGGACGATTCTGAACAGACAAATAGATATGTCCCGCGGGATCTTTGGGGGAATGTCTTTAGGCTCGTACCGTATCACGATGCCCTCCCGCTTTGTGAAGTTCACACATTCAGACTGTATGGCCTGCCTGAGCCCGAGATCGTCTATGATCGAAGGATGAAGCTGGCGGGATATGTCATGTACGTCGGCGGAAAGCTTGACTATCTGTTCCTTCATTTGCCGCAGCTTGTCCCGCAGCTTGCCCGGGGCGGCCCCGACCTGCTGTTCGAGCTTCCCGGCTTCGATGGCCAGAACGGCCAGCCGCTGCGTGAGATCATCATGCAGCTCCCGTGCCAGGCGCCGTCGCTCCTCTTCCTGAACCGAAAGCAGCCTGCCGGCAAGCCGCCACAATGCCTCGCGGCTCCTGGCCAGCTCCGCCGTTCGTTCCTCGACCCGGATTTCCAGCTCGTCACGAGCCTTCTGAAGCGCATCAGACGCCTCCTTCCGCTGTCTTTCCCAACGGTCTTTTTCCAACCGGGCTCCCAGGATGGGCGCGATGTAATCGGCTATTGTCCCCAGTAGCTGACGGTCTTTTTCATTGTAGTCGGTTGGTTTATTGCCGACAAGGAGATTGCCAATGAGCTTCCCCTGGTAAACGAGGGGGACATCCAAAGCCCGCAAGACGGGAATATGTCCCGTGGGCACGGCAAAGGAGGCGTTGGAGCAGAGAGTCTTTTTCTCTATCATGGCCCTGCCCCAGATGCCGCCCCAGGTTTCGCGAGGGAATACATAATCCTTTTCGAGCACCTGGCACTGATCCCAGATGTCTCTGGTCAGGGACGGGCAGACAAAAGCTCCATCCTCGTTGATGTACCCGAAGACGCCGTGCTTGCTTTCCATGGCCTCCAGGATGACCTGTAAGACTTCCGTGTAAATATGCTCGTCGGTGACAGTTAGAAAAATCTGCGCGATCCTGTTGCGAATCGCCAGCTCCTGCTCCGACCTTCGCAGGGCCTCCTCCGCCTGTTTGCGTTTGGTAATATCATGGGCTACGTGCACCGCGCCGGTCGGCTCACCGTCGGCATTGCGGAGTGGCGTAACACAGATAGAGAAGTCACCCTTGAGGCGATCTTCGTGAATTTCCGCCCAATGCTCCTGCCCGTCGGCAAGCAACTGCGTGTGTGGGCAGCACGCCAGGGGTGCTGTTTCGTCGTGCATAACTTCATAGCAGTGCCGTCCTACGAGGTCCTTTGGCGTGCAGCCGAGCCGGTCGGACACCGCCTTGTTGACGCGGATGATCCGGTGCGCCTTATCCAGGATGCAGATCAGGTCCGGGACGGCTTCGAACGTCTGCTCCCATTGGTCATGAGCCCGGCGAAGCTCCTCTTCGGCCTGCTTACGCCAGGTGATATCCGTCGCCGTTACGAGAATAGCTCGCTGACCCTCATATTCTATCAGTTTTGTTGTCGTTATGGCGCTGACTGTTGCGCCGGTTTTGGTCAGAAGGGAATACTCAACCGGTAAAACCTCCTGGCCGTTCATGTGTTTGCGGAAATTGGCTTCTTTCAAAGGCCGGGACTCAGGAGCGATGGTTGTCAAATAGTCGAAATCCGGGCGGTAAAACTCTTGCTTCTTGTATCCTAATATTTCCTCGCATCTCTGGTTGACGTAAACGAATCTGCTTTCCTTAATAATGAAAATCATGTCCGGCGACTGCTCGGCAAGATTCCTGAATTTCTCTTCCGCCTCCTTTCGCTCGACGATTTCCCGCTCGAGTTTCTCCTTTGCCTGTTCCAGCTCAGCCGTGCGTTCGTGGACGCGTGACTCCAGCTCTTCCTGGCTCTGCCGCAGCTCGGCCGTACGTTCATCCACTTCGATTTCCAGATTTTCTTTTGCCGCCTTGAGGGCTTCCTCGCTCATCTTGAGGTCTCTGAGCAACAAGGTAAAGGGCTTCGTCAGACCGGTCTGAATGATGGCCTTGTAGATAAGATAGAACGAGATGATCTTAAAGTAGTGACCTATAAGGTTGGGAAAACCTACGACGTTAACGTAAAGCGTAAAGGCCAGTTCCGAAGCGATCCTCACTCCCATAGAGGCAACCAGTAACTGCAGGATATGCGGATCGAACGCCCGTCGCCGCCTCAGCAGCATCGCAATCGAAACCAGCAGCAGAAAGCAGATTATGTATTCACTGACCTTTTTAAAGGCTGTCAGCCCCGAACCTTCAACGAAACATGTCGGGAAAACATCCCAATAAAAAATGGACGCTAACAGAAGGGCTGTCAAGACGGCGTATCCGGCCAAAGTAAGTTTTACTCTGAATTTTCGACCGATCAGGAAAGTGGCTAAAAGAAGTGAAGCACTTTCAATATAGCGAGCCGAAATCCACAACTGGGTGGCCAAGTCGGACCCGTAGCCCACAAAGATACCCATCCCTTTGTAAGCTAATGTATGGAGCAGATCCAGGCCGGCCACAAATAAATAAGCGACGCCTATGAGTGGAAGATAAGTATTATCAGCAAAACGCCGGCTGTTCCAGGCTAACACAAAAATGCCGAAGGCCACGACAATGCTGAATATCTCGGCAATACTGTGGAAAAGCAGGTAACTGTATGCGCTGACCGCCCACAGACCGAACAGAACGGATGCGAAAAACAGAATTGACCAGTAGTATTTTTTCAGTTGCTCTATTTCCATGGTTTCCAGCTTGTCTTCCAGAATGTATTTTACAGCCAAACGTATTGGAATTCAACCTTGTTTCTGCGATTGGCGGACAAGTAGAGTGGCGGCGTAAGCAGCCGCCATAAAAATAGGGCCTATACCGAATCGCTCGATACAGGCCCCTGGTTGATACGAATTCTGACATTACCCGAATGTTAAGGCGTCCGTGGCCGGTACAGACGGATGTCGTCGAAGTACATTCTTCCTGAGCCGCCGGGGGTCGTCTGATTGCCCCGCGTGCCCAGACCGACCGCAATCCTGTCCACGTTCGTCAGGGTGATGCCCTGAGCGGCCAGGCTCTGCAGAGAAACCACCCACTCGGTCCAGGTGGTGGTCGTCGCCGCCGCCGGATTGGGATGGACCACCACCGCCGGCTGACCCGCCGCATTCGAGATCGCTACATAGAGCGGCTCAGCGGCGTTGCTGGCGATGCCGATGTCCTGGTGCGCCCACTGCGGGCCGACCGTGCCGGTCGTCGTGACGTTCGTAAAGACCGCCTGACACGTCGCAGTGGCGTTATGAGCCGTCACCGCCAAACCGATATAGACATTCGAGCCCATCTGGATGTTCTGCGGCGTCGCGCCCGTAACCGGCTGCCATGTTGTGCCGTTGGCCGAATGGGTAACCGTGAAATTGCCCGCCAGGTCACGTTCCAGCTTCACCCAGTGCGGCGCGGTCACGCCGGTCTGGTTGGCGTTGAAGCTGGCCGCGCCGGTATCGGGCCGGCCCTGGGCGGCGACGCCGTTGCTCGGCGTAATCGCCGCAAACATGTGCCGTGAGCCGCCGGCCAGCGTCTCACGAATCATCACGCCGGCCTTCGCCCAGCCGTTGGTGTTCTGCACGCTCTGGACCCGCGCCACAATCGAGCCGGCGCCGGTCAGCGTCTTGTAGGCGAAGTGGAACTCGTCGTGGTAATTGCCTGCTGTGCCGAGGTCCCAGATGTCCGTGCCGGAGGCCGTCATCGTAAACGTGCCCGCCGGGGCTTCGGCGAAGCTGCCGACGGAACCCGGAAGGCCCCTGAACCAGATCGACAATTCCGCAACGCCTTCCTCCGTCCAATCCTTTGCGTTGATCAGCTTCAGCTCAACCTCGGAGTACTTGGCCTTGCCCTGCTTGTTGTTGTCATAAGCAACCGGCATCGACTGCTTGCCGCCGTGAACGATGGTTTCCTCAGTAAACGAGGGCGTGGTCTCGTCGCCCACCGCCGCTCCGGTGCCGTTGCCGGCGAAGTAGGGCGGCGTATTAGGTGCACCATAACCCAGCCCGTCATGCCATGCGTACCAGATCTGGTTATCAGCGGCGTCGTAATCTTCAAAATCGTCGATGATCGCATAGCCGGCCGTCGTGAAGCTCCAGACTCTACCGGCCCATGGACTGTCCGGATTGACGCTGTTGACTTCATCAATCCGCCAGTAGTACGTCGTTGTCCAGGCCAATTTGCCGGGCGCATAACTCTCGTCGCCGAGGGCCTTGGTGGCTTTGAACTCGGGTGATGCCTTAGTGGCATTCCTGACGGCGTCTGCATCAGTGCCGAAATACACTTCATGCGAGGCGGCGTAGGCTCCAGGAATCCAGCTAAGCGTCGGCGTCTGCTTTATATCTACAGCACCGTTTGCCGGATTGGGGTTCCCGACGGCGCCCAGGGTCGTGAAGCTCCAGACGTCGCCCTTATGAGTAGCGGAGCCGTCGAACTCATCGACGCGCCAGTAATACGTCTTGGCCCGCTTGAGCCCGGTGGGGCTGTAGGTCGCAACGCCCTGGGGCAGTCCGCCGGCCGCGCTGCTGACGGTGTTAAAATTGGTACCGAAGTAAACGGTATGCAATTTCGCACCAAAACCCGCCGTCCAACTCAACTTGATATTCACGTCCACCGATTCGGCCCCGTTTGCCGGAACGGGATTATAGGCTTTCTTCGGCGGAACGGAGAAGCTCCAAACCGGACCTTTCCACGGACTGTTGGGCTCGGCAGCGTTGACCTCGTCGATTCGCCAGTAGTAAGTCGTGCCGGGAACAAGACCGTCGGGATAAGCGAAGCCGGGGAAGCCGGCCACATAGTACGTCAAGGTTTGGTTGCCTCGGAACGTGCCGCCGGCGCCGTTGTTCACATCGTCGCGATTTTCGCCCAAGTACACGTCGTGAGAGACGGCGAAGTCTCCGGGCTTCCACGAGAGCGAGACCCACGTATCCGGGTGCGTGCCGCCGTCAGGCGGATTGGGGCCGTAGGCGTACGGGTATCCTCCGCCCAACATAGCACCCTTAATCTGCGCCTCTGACAGGGCCTCATCCCATATCTGGACCTCGTCGAGTTTGCCGAGCAGGTCGCGGCCTGAATACGTCCCTAAGGTCAAAGGCCCGCCAAGCCTGTGTTCAAGCCCGGCCGGAACACTTAGCGATCCATCCTGCTGTCCGTCCAGATAGAGGAGAAGCTGTTGGCTGGCCGTGTCATAGGTCATGGCGGTATGATACCATCTATTAGCCTCGACGGTGGTCTTGCCGTCAACCACGGACCAGCCGCCGGCGCTCGTGACGATGCCGTGGATTCTGCCGTCGGCGTTATCCTCGTGAAGCGAGAAGGCGTAGTCATCACCTCTGGAGACGTAATCCTGTCGTGTGGCGGTCATGCTGACATTGTTGAAATTGACCCACGTCATCAGAGTAATGGACCTCGGCCTGATGTTCACCGCGCCAGGCACACTGACATAGTCACCGCCGTCGAACTGGAGCGCGCCGCCCACCTTCCCGGTTGTCCACTGGGGGCTGCCGGTGAAGGTGCCGTCGTTCCCGCCGCCGCTCGAGTCGGCGACGGTGGTCCCGGAGCCCTCATCGAGCCTCCACCAGCCGACGAGATTTGCTGAACAGTTGGCTGCCATGCTCAGCACCACAACAAGACAAATCAGACAAACCAATCTTCTAAACATAGTGTATCTCCTTCAAGAAAATAGTGGATAGTAGCCATTTTCACAGCCTAAGCACCTGTAATTGTCCGGAACGACTCGCAATGATTTGACATCACCTCCTTTCGTCAATGACCCGAACTCCAGTGGCCCATCGGGGAATGACAAAATCCCGGAACGCCGCCGTGCGCTCGGGCAGAATGCAGAAAAAGCCCGCATTTCGTACACTATATTACTACCAAATCACGCGCCCTCGCGTCAAGAAAAAACTTCGTCCATCAGGTTGTAAATCATGTTCCTGTTCCGAACGCCCGTTTTGTGGTAAACTGTGCCAAATGGTCATAAGACTTGGTTTAGCAGTACAGATTCAGGGAAAATGCTCGGCGACTTTGGTTCAAAATCCGGTTTAGGCACATCCGGCCTATACATTCACGTTCCCTTCTGCCGCACCAAGTGCCGCTACTGCGGCTTCTACTCCGAGCCTATTGCCCAACATGACGCCGGCGTCGTCGTTGGTGCGATGATTGCCGAGATGGAGCAGTACGAACTGGGCGACGGCATAGAAACCATCTACATCGGCGGCGGAAGTCCGAGTTGTCTTCCGCAGGAACAGTTGCTTCGGATAGTTAGCTATGCTGTGAAGCGGTGCCCGGCGGCAGGGGAGTTCACCATCGAGGTGAACCCCGGCCAAGTGAATATGGACCTGCTGCGTCAGTTGCACAAAGCAGGGGTTAATCGGCTTTCCATCGGGGCACAGTCTTTTATTCAGCGGGAGCTGGATTTTCTGGGCAGGAGCCATAGTGCCGAGTGCACACGCCGGGTGGTCCAGCAAGCCAGGGCGGCGGGCTTCGAAAACGTAAGTCTGGATTTGATTTTCGCCGTGCCGGGCTCTTGTCTGGACTCATGGAAGTACAATCTGGGGGCGGCAATCGAACTGGCGGTGGACCATATAAGTGCTTACAGCCTTACTTATGAAGAGGGGACGGCCCTGGGCAGAGACCTGGCGGCCGGGGTGACCAAACCCGTCGATGAGGATACCGACCGGGCGATGTACGAGCTGACTATCGACGAGCTGGAAGGGGCCGGCATTGCCCAGTACGAAATATCGAATTTTGCCAGGGGCGGTTTCGAGTGCAGACATAACCTTAACTATTGGGCAAACGGTGGTTATATCGGTGTTGGGCCTGGAGCAACATCGTACCGGAAGGGCGTAAGGAGTACAAATTGTGCTGATATTCACAAGTACGTACAGGCAATCGCCGGCGGCACTAGTACCGTCGAGTCGAGTGAAACGCTTCTCGGCTGCCAGCGTGCATGTGAGACAGCCGTACTGAATCTGCGTCGCCGGTGTGGGATTGATTTGGCGGAATTCAAAAGCCGGACGGGTTTTGACCCGATACAACTGTTTGCAGAGCCGATTCGGGCGTATCAGCAGGCCGGCTTGATTGAGAGTAACGGAGGGCGGGTTTTTCTTACGCGTCCGGCGCTCGCGATTGCCGACTCGATTCTGTGCGACTTTGCACTGGTTTAACAGAAGTTGTCTTTGACCGCCAGGAATGGTAGAATACAGGTTTTGGGTATTTGAACGGACCGGACTCCGGAATATTGATGAGTACTGAGCACATAAGAAATTTCTCGATCATAGCGCATATTGACCACGGCAAGAGCACGTTGGCCGACCGGATACTGGAGCTTACCGGCAGGGTGAGTGAGCGCGACAGGAGAGATCAGCTCCTTGACGATATGGATCTTGAACGGGAGCGTGGGATTACCATAAAAGCCTCTGCGGTTACCCTCGACTACCAGCACGAAGGAAAACAGTACATGCTGAACCTTATCGATACGCCGGGGCACGTGGATTTTCATTATGAGGTTTCGCGTGCATTGGCGGCGTGCGAGGGAGCGCTCCTGGTGGTTGATGCGACACAGGGCGTGGAGGCCCAGACGGTGGCCAACGCACATTTGGCCATTGAAAATGATGTGGAGCTGATCGGAGTGGTGAATAAGATAGACCTGCCGGCCGCCCAGCCCGAAGCCGTCGCAGAGGAAATCGAACACGCGATAGGCATCCGAAAAAATGAGTGCTTTCGGATCAGCGCCAAGACGGGCAAGGGGGTGCCGGAGCTGCTGGAGGCAATCGTCACGCTCCTTCCGCCTCCGCCGGACCGCGGCGACGAGCGGACCGCGGCGATGATTTTCGATAGTCACTGTGACGACTATCGGGGCATCATATGCTATGTGCGGCTATTCGCCGGGAAACTCAGGCTCAGGCAGAAAATTCGCTTTATGGGCAGCGGCAAGACCTATCTCGTAACCGAGCTGGGCAAGTTCATACCCGCTATGACGCCGGTCGATGAGCTCAGTGCGGGTGAGGTCGGTTATGTCATCGCCAATATTCGCGACTTGGCCGATATCACCATCGGGGATACCATCACCGACGACACCGAGCCTGTTGAGAAGGCGCTGACCGGTTATAAACCGCCCATCCAGATGGTGTTTTCGGATTTTTACCCCGGCAACAATACCGACTATCCCAAACTTCGAGCGGCCTTTGAAAGACTGGCGCCCAACGATGCAAGCTTTTCCTATATCGCGCACAACTCGCTGGCGCTGGGCTTTGGTTTTCGCTGCGGGTTCCTCGGGCTGCTGCACATGGATATTATTCAGGAACGCCTCGAACGCGAGTATGACATAGACGTCGTCCAGACGGCTCCGACGGTCAGCTACGAAGTCTTAACCAGAGACGACAAGGTTATCAGGATTGACTCGCCGGCCGATTTGCCCGACATAACGAAGGTCGCCGAGCTGCGCGAGCCTTTTGTTCTATTGGAGATAATCACCGCAACTGAGTCGATTGGCGAGATTATGAAACTCACGGAGGCCCGGCGATGCAGCCTGCTCAAGACCGAGTACATAAGCGGCGCCCGCGTTATGCTCGAATACAAGGCTCCGCTCGCTGAGATCGTCTATGATTTCTACAACGTTCTTAAGGGCATAAGCCACGGTTATGCGACCATGGACTATGAGTTTACGGGTTTTGAGAAGAGCGACCTGGTCAAGATGGACATTCTTGTCAACAAAGTCGCCGTCGGCGCCCTGTCGCTGATAGTTCATCGCAGCACGGCTGAGTCCCGCGGCCGAAAACTCATCACCCGCCTTCGCAAGGCTATTCCGCGCCATCAGTTTGAAATCCCGCTCCAGGCGGCCATCGGAGGCAAGATCGTCGCCAGAGAAACCATCAAGGCTTATCGTAAGGATGTAACCGCCAAGCTCTACGGGGGCGATGTCACTCGAAAGATGAAACTGCTCAAAAAGCAAAAGGAAGGAAAGATGCGGATGAAGACTATCGGCTCGGTGCAGATACCGCAGGAGGCTTTTATGAGCATTCTGGACTCCGCGGAGTCGGAATAACGGGCTGCGGCACGTGCCGTCCTGGGAAACTCCGATGCGGGTAATCTCTTGCAGGATAGATTGGGCTTAAAAAGAAAAGCCTTGTCAGCGGTTTGACGCCGACAAGGCTCCAGCGAGGCCGAAGGGGCTCGAACCCTCAACCTTCGGATCGACAGTCCGACGCTCTAACCAAATTGAGCTACGGCCCCACAAAGTCCAATACTATAGCAGCCGGCCGGCTGCTATGTCAACAGTATTTGCAACAAAAATATTGCGCCGGAAAAGTCTTACGGCGCCGCTACGCCGTGTGTTCTTGTGCATTTATCTCCGTGAAGATTGGGAACGTCTGACGGCCGGCCGGGTCTTGCTTTCCTTGTTGTGGCCTTGTTCCAGGATCTTCATCGCCTTTTGCACGTTGGCGACTTTCAGGATAGCCGTTGTCCGGCCGCCCTTGGCGCCCGCCGTGCAATAGGCGTACGAGATATTGATGTGATTCTTGGCCAATTTCTCGGCCACTGTGGCCAGCGCTCCGGATTCATTTGCCAAGGTTACGCACAAAACGGTAGTATCGTTGTGCGGCGTGTTGAGCGAGGACAGCACCGATTTGGCCTTCTCCGGCTCGGCGAACACCACCCGCATCACCCCATGTTCCACGGAATCCATCATCGTGACGGCCGTGATATTGACCTTGGCCTCTGCAAATTTGCCGAGCACTCGCGCGAGCACTCCGGGCTTGTTGACCATGAAGATTGAAAATTGCGTCGCAACATACATAGTATTGACCTCGCACAAATTATCTTTGCTTTACCCACCTTTGGCGGTCGTCACAGCTCGCTGCCGCGGACGCCGCAAGTGGGGACTAATCTGCGTTTGCCATTCTAATGGCCTCTTGTCTGCTCGGGAAAAATTGAAACACCTTGTCCAAATTGGTTATCTTGAAGACCCTGTGCAATTGCGGATTGATACCGCTGACCATGACCTGCCCGCCGGATTCCGCCAGTTTCTTGCGAACATCTAACAGAAGCCCCAGCACCTGCGAAGAGAAGAACTTGACCGCTTCGAAGTCGAAGATGAGCGTGCGCGGGCGCTCTGAGGCGGCCAAATTCCTGATTTTCCATGCGGCGGCGGCGATTCCGTCCACATCGCTCATCGATGCGGACTTGAAAGCCACTATTGTGGCGTTCGCCTCTGTTGTTATCTCCATATCAATTTCGGCCATGCTGGCTGCTACCCCGGGCAAATCAGGACCACAGACCGCCAGTATAAATTTCGTAATGTCGGCTGATTTTTTGCTCATTCTTGTCTATTCCGGTGCGTTTTTCAATAGCCAATTACGAATAATCGCTCTTTTTGTACACTTTACTATAGTTTGTACAGGCGCTGCGTGCGATTGTTCTTTCGGGCCGGGCAAATATACCCGGACCTGAGGCCGAATAAGGACAATCCTGGCCGGATTTAGCGTGCAGTTTACACCCAATTAGGCGGGGAGCACCGAAAAGTGCTCCACCGGAGATTATCTTGTCTTATAGCGGCAAATATGTTATCAGAATTCGTCGTTTGTCTCGGCTGTGGCGGGCTATTATGAATTCCAAGAAAACCGGAGTTTTGGCGATACTCGGGGCCAGCTCGATGTGGGCGGTTGAGCCCATCTTTGCGAAGCTGGCATACGCAAGCTCGGATTTCCTTCAGACCTCTGCGGTCAGGGCAATGTTTGTCGCACTGGTTGCGATTATATACATTCTCTCAAGAGGCCGCAGAACCCTCAAAGTCACAGGCAGGCAATTCTCACAGTTGGTCTATATAGCCCTGGTTGGAACTGTGCTTGGAGATTTGTTGTACTTCTACGCCTTGACGAGAACGCCGGTGCTTAACGCCGTCCTGATAGGCCACATGCAGCCGGTATTTATCGTTCTGATGGGCTTTTTCTTTCTGAAAGAAGACAAGCTGACACGATTCGACTATGCTGGCATAGGCGTCATGATCGTCGCAGGGGTATTTGTTACGACCGGCACGCCGGAGAATCTTCGGGCGGTCAGGTTGGTCGCTGTAGGAGATCTTTACGTGCTGCTGGCGACCGCGGCGTGGGCGACGACGGCCATAGTAATGCGAAAATACCTGCGAGAGCTGGACGCGGGCGTCGTGACTTTTTACAGGTATTTAGTCGCCTCGACGGTTTTCATTGTGTATCTGTCGCTTCGCTCGCCGCTGGTTGTCTCGAACGTCTATCAGGTCCTCATCGGGGTCATCGTTGGGATTGGAACGATACTTTACTATGAAGGCTTGAAGCGAATCAAGGCTGCTCAGGTCTCCGCTCTGGAGCTTTCGACGCCCTTTTTCGCGGCGCTGCTGGGCTTGCTGATTTTAGGCGAGCGCGTGACGGCCCTGCAGGTCGCGGGTCTGGGCCTTTTGTTCGTCGGGATAATTCTGTTATCCAGGAAGGAAGCCGCCCATCACGGATTAGAGTATGCCGCGCGGCTACAGACAGGGAGTAAGAAGCTATGATGGGAAAACTCCGCATACTTGAACACAAGACAATTGATCCAATCGCTCTGAGACTGGCGCCGTACGTCTCGGCAAATGTCGTGTCCGGCCTGTCACTGGTGGCCGCTCTCGCTGCGGGATTTGCTTTCTGGCAAGGTTTGCCCATTCTTGGCGCTATACTGATCCTGGGCAATGGCTTTTTGGACATGCTGGATGGCTGTGTCGCAAGGGCGAGAGGTACGACGGGTGCATTCGGGTCGTTTGTCGATAAGATCATCGACAAATACAGCGATTTGATTTTCCTGCTCGGAATGCTCCTTGGTCATCTTGCGCATCCTGTCGCTGCGGTTGTTGCGATGGTCGGCATCCCATTATCAACGTACATCAACTCGGCCGTCGAGGGTTTGACGAAAGGGCAGGTAAAGTTGCAGGAAAAGTTCTCCCTGAGATTTCTGCGGATCATCATTTTGGTCGCGGGAGGTCTGTCGCATCAAACGCAGATAGCCGTCTGGCTCGTGGCCGCCGTCGTTGTCTATGCCGTCACGTCAAGAATGATCTACGGCCTGATTCTTCTTAGACGCCAAAAGTGAGCAATACCGATGTCGCTTGGGAGTGTAGGGTGTGCAACTTGTTGCACACGCGGATTCTATTTTATTAGTAGCCCCCAGGGTGCGAAATCTCGCGTCATCAACCTTTAGAATTGTAGGGTGGTGGCTTGTCCCACCAGGTTCGGTAAGTCATTTTCAGTGCATGAGTTACGCTCGTCATCCGGCACGCCGACAAACCTCCTGAAAGACCAATAGCGAAAATATTTTCACTTTTTTTCAAAAAATTGCGATTTTTCCATCCACATTTAGCCCGTGAGAAACGCCTTCTATATAGCAAAGGATATAATCGTGAACGGCGGATTACATTTGGAAAATCCAGGCCGATTATTATTGTCTTGTGCAGGTTGTAGACAGAATGAGCCGTGTTAAAGGCGATATGCCTTCCGGAGGTGTTTGGGATGGATTCAAAGAAAAGTGAAGGGCTGGGATACAACTTCCTGAATGACCGGCCGACCATTTGTGATGAGATCGGGACACATTCCAAGATAGCGGAAAGCCTGATGAGGATAATCCATTCGAATTTGCGGAGGCCTTTTGTCATTGGATTATTTGGTGCGTGGGGAGTCGGGAAGAGTTCGATAGTTGAAATGCTCCAAGAGAAGGCGAAGGAAGTTGAGAGTACGACAAAGGTTGTTGTTATTGATGCGTGGAGAAAGAGCAAGGAAACATTCATTCGGGAATTTGTAAAGAAGCTTGCGAGAGAATTGCTCAGCGAAAACGAAGCAAAAAAGGTCGCCAGCGAAACAGACATCAGAAAGGTCGAGCGTACGAGTTCATGGAAACCGGGGCGATACGCAAAGTATTGGTTCCGGATATTTGTGGTACTCGTCGTTGTTTTGGCTGTTACGCTAATCGCATTCTGGAAAGGAAATCCCGAGAGCAAGTTTCCTGCCGATAAGTTGGCGCTGATGCTCCTCACTGTATTTGTTGCTGTGTATTTCCAGTATATTCTCCCGCTGTACTCTCTGCGCTCCGAAGATACTATAGAGGATGTAACCTTGCACGACGTGATGCACTTCAGAAGGATATATTTCAACAACGTTATCGGCCAATGTAGGCAGGGAACGGTTTGTATTGTCATAGACAACCTGGATCGCGTGGATGCCGATGATGCTCTGCAAATTATGCGCGCAATCAAGACGTTTCTCGTAGATGTACAGGAAAAAGGTCCAACAGAGGAGAGTAAGGACGCCGTTCCGCGAAGTATGCTCAATAAAGTTGTGTTTGTCATCCCATGCGACGATAAGGCTATCAAAAGCCACATAGTCAAGAGCAAAGGGAGTGAGGATCCGAACGAATTTTTAAGGAAGTTTTTCAATGTTAGCCTAAGGATTCCAGATTTCAATGACAGGGATTGCTACCGTTATGCGTGTGGGCTGTTGGACCAGACCAATTTGGAATTGGCGGAAATCGAGAAGGACAAAATTGCAAATATAATAAAGAGTCTATTTGGTGCTAATGCTAGGCAGCCAAAGATTTTCATAAATAACTTCTTGGCACGTTATACGGTTGCGGCGGAGTTCGAAAAGGAAGGCAAGGTAGAAGATGGTATAGTCACGAAACATTTGGAATGGTTTGCTGTGTACGTGGCATTAGACACGGAGTTTTCAGACTTGGAGATGCCAAACACAGTTGAAGGACTTCAGGCAATGGTGAAAGCTCCCGGCGGACATCAACAACAATACCGAGTGTCCTTTTTGCAGAAAGTCGGCTCCATAGTTGAGAGGATTAGTCCGGAGGCATGGGCAGCATATCACTATTTGAAAAAAGCAAATGACTACTTACTGATCGATGGGTATCCGGAGCTGGAAGATGCAGCTCTCAAAGGTTCTCCAGATTTCGTTAACATGCTGAAGGATGTTATGGCCAAAAATCCAAATGCGATTGAGCTTTTGTGGAATGCTGCTCAAGGCGCGGAAGCACGTATAACGATCATGAATTCGATTTTGAAGGCCAAAGAAAGGTTGCCAGAATTGGCTCTCATAGGAAGACGGGCAGCAGACGAGATGGCAGAACTGATACATAGGCGTATCCATGACTTGCCTGCACTGCCATCTGGGATTGCATATCGAGATATTCTAAAACCGAGGGAAGACGTTTTGAATCAGGCTCTGATTGATATTGAATCGCAAGACCCGACGAGGCGAGAACCAGAACTCTATGTTGCTGGGGGACAAAAAGGATTTCAGGTGCAACTGGTTAGGGAAGTACTAGAGGATGATAATCCGCCGCGCAAGGTTGTTGGACGCTTAGGCAAAGTTTTAGATTTCTTGGGCAATCTTACGGATGAGTTAACCCTTCCGGCACTCGAATGTGGAAAATATACGTCACCTCATATTATGGAGAAGAGTATTGGATTTTTCCAAGAAGGGTATAAGAACCTAAGTCCACAACGTCTTGTCGATTACTGTGCGAATTTCCAAGGGAATGCGTGTGTCCAGTATTTGCAGAGGATTGTACAGGGACTGAATCAGAACATTAAAGGAGTTGCATATCCAACAAGACTCTTGTGTGAAACTGCAACGAAGGTTAAGGAGCTTATAGACAGAGAGAATGAGGCTGGTGTTAATGTGGGCCAAGTTGAGGTGGTCAACACTATTGCAGGGTTGAACCGCAGATATGATGGGGATCAGGACTGGAACAGCAGACATCTGATTTTGAAAACCTTTTGGGAGTATGCTAATCTTAAGGCGTTTCCACAATGTCAAAACAATGCAAAGAATTCTTTGGTACAGCGTGGAACTGCTTTCTTGAAGGAAGGAGAAGTGAATGCAGTTTTTAGTTTTCTCGCCAAGGAACAGGAAATAATAAAGGCTCATTTTCAAGGAGTTCTCCCAGCTATTGCTGGGCGCTCTGAGAGACTGTGCCATACTGTAATAGATGATTATCCCGACTCAACTGAGAGCGTAATAGGCTCGGTTTTTCCCAGCCAGCCTGAATGGGTGATTCACTGGATACAAAAGAGGTCCAACAGTCTGAAGCAGAGGGCTGTAAGTGTACAGTCAGCACTTTTAACTGTGGCGTCCCAAACAAATCATAATATGGATACGTATCGGGCTTTGAGCTCTATAAACGTGTCAGAATACGAAAACGCAAGGCGAATGCGAGAGGAACATTTTTCAGATATGTTGAATGCACGAGGACCACTAACCAGTGCGGAAAAGTTGGAGTTCGTACTCCAAAGGATCCTGATAGTCAATTATAAACCGAATGAAGAACAATGTGCAATGCTGGATAACGCAATCAATAAAATTGACCAGAGTATATTAAGTGGTGAACAAAAAGATATTATCCGTAGATATGGCAAGTTGAAGAAAGCGGGAGGTCAAAGCAGGAGACGGAAAAACGAGAAGACAAAATGACAGAAGTACCAAGGTAGAAGTGCGAAGGCAAAAAGCGAAGACTTTTGGGCGATTCTGGATAGGGACGTTGAGATAATTCGGGTCCATCTAAAGCCGGATTCGGTGAAGATGAAATTTGATTCCCCGATTGCCCGAGGGCAAGAATCCGCGTGTGCAACAAGTTGCACACCCTACACTTTGACGGGAAAACGAAATCGTTTTGTTGTCAACTTTTTGCCTGGTCGAGGATGAGGTCTTTGACTTTCTGGCTCGGCAGGTTCAAGGCGCCATATGCGGCGGCGGCGGCGCTGCGAAGGCCGGGGTCGGTCTCGTTCGAGCTGATCAGCGCGTAAATGGCGTCAATCGTTTCATCGGGCAGTATGTTCGCGTTGAGCTTGGCGCTTGTTGCAAGCGAATCGAAGGCCGGAACGCGTACGTCGGGCGCGTTGTTGGCATTGAGCGCCATGTCGGCGATGGCTCGCTGGGCGCCGGGGCTGTTGAAATAAGCGAGGATCTGGCCGGCCAGGACCTGCATCTGCGGGCGCTTGTCACTGGTCGCAGTGACTAGGGCGTTCTGGGCGGCGGATAGATCAAGCACGCGGTTGCGGCTCTGCGCCACCTTGAGCATGACCTGTGCGGAGCGCAGGGCATAGCTGTTAGCTGCCTCTTCGTCCCAGCCGTTCCCGCCTTCGGCGGCGGGCTGCGGATTCACACCCAGGGCTTCGGCGAGGTTTGCGACGACCAGCTTACTCTCGGCGAATGCCTCCGTCGGTCCGGCGGCGGCAATGGCGATCGCGGCGCTGTACTTGACTTTTCGGTCGCTGAAGCTCAGGGCTGCAAGCAGCGGCTGCGTCCCGCCGATTTGGTAGAGCAGCGATTTCTCGCCGGCGGTCGTGGCTAAGGCCTCGATGACGCCGAGGGCGACGTAAGCGTTGTTGTCCTTGACGGCCCGGGCGAGCGCCTGGTGCAGATACTCAACGCCGGCCGTGGTCGCATACACAAGGGCGTCGGCGTGACGGTCGCCGAAATAGGCGGGCATCTTTTCCTCGCCGGCGGACTCGGCTTTGAAAAAGGCTGCCAGCCACAGGCCGATGGCCGAGCCGAAACCCGCGTCGGCCCGCAGCGCCCATTCGCACGACCTCATCGCCATAAGCTCGTTGAAGTAGCCCTTGGAGACTTCCTCACGAGTCAGCTTCTGCGTGCCGGCGTCCCAGAACCATACGTTGGCAAAGTTGGCGTCGGCGGCGGGAGCGAGCGACTCGGCGTGATAGTAATAACTCTCGGCGAGCTGATAGAACAATTGGGCCGCCGGGGTTTGCAGAGCGGCCGGGTCGATTTGCCTGATGCTCTCTTGAGCCGCCTGACGAAGCTGCGGCGAATCATCCTTCTCGACCACGAACTTGAGGGGCGGCAGCGACTGCGGGTAGCCAATCTTGCCCATCGCGGCGATTACTTGCATTCGCAGTGCGACGTTGTTGGTTTGCAGGGCGGCGGTGAGCGGCCGGATGGCGTCTTTGCCGATCTGGGGAAGCGCTCGGACGATGTTTGGCATCTCGTTTTCACGGGATGGGTCGGCCATGGCATCGAGCATGAACGGGATGGCGTATTCGCCGGCGTTACGAAGCCGCTCGACGGCGATAAACCAGCCGCGGTCGGTCGTGCTCAGCCTTCTGACTTCTTCGGCGATGATCTTGGGCTCGATGCGCTGCAGGAATCGGCCGCGTTCGATAAGGGCGAGAATCTTGCCGCTCAGCTCAGCCAACTCGGCGTCGGGCGCGCTGTCGCTGACTCTGACCAGAATCTGGTGGCCCTGCTCGTTGCTCCTGCTTAGCTCCAGCAGCTTCACAGGGTCGGGATTACTTTGCAGAAGCAGCTGGGCGTTACCTTTGGCCAGGTCGAACCGGCCGATCTTCGTGTAATGAAGGAAGTCACCCCAATTATCTTCCAGAGTCGGAGTCTGAGCGAGACAGGCGTTGGCGGCTATGATTGCGGCGGCCACGATTGCCACGGCTGTTTTTCCCTTGAACATCAAACTATCTCCAAAAAGTGCGTTCCTCTTACCCAAAAAGCATCTGCGGCGGCCAGGCAGATACGAATTATCTCAGGCGGCCCTGACCTCCAAAATGCCCCTTTCAGGACGTTCCATGCCCCTTGTATGCGGACAATAGCAACAGTCCGTCACTCTATTATTCGTCCGTAGAACCGTATGATATAAGCAAATACCCCATTCTGTCAACAAAAAACCGCCTGACGAGGCGGAATAAGCGGGATTATCGCCTATTTGGGACTGGCGGTTGCGTTTTCCGCCGATTTGTCCCATAATAGAAGGGCGAGGCTTTATGAGCAGAGATTGGTTTGACATTGATGATAGACTCCTGCTAATGCGGGCGGTCTGTCAGAAGAATAAAAGAGCACTGGCGATTCTCTATCTCAAATATGCTCCACAAGTCAGGTCCTATATCGCCTCTGAGGTTAGCTTTATCGCTGATCCTGAAGACCTGGTGCAGGATATATTCCTGCAACTCTGGCAGGGCAAAGGGCGTTATGACGGCAGCAAAGGAGTAAGATCGTACATCTTGGGTATCGCCGAGAACCTGATTCGAAGGTATTACCGGCGAACGAAAAGATCACCAGGAACGATCCCTTCCGACGCAATGAACGGCCTTTCTCACAAACACCATATCCGTGAACGTTTTGACTGTGAGGGGCGGTTTGAAATCAAACATTTCAAGAGAATTGTGAGGGAGATGGAGTCCTCGCTGTCACCTAAAGCCCGTGAAGCTGTCCGATTGAGGTTTGTCGAGGGTCTCAGCCTGAAGGATGCTGCCGCAAAAGCCGGATGCTCAATAGGTGCCTTTTACGCACGGCTGGAAAGAGCGGTGAAAGCCTTGCGAAAAATCCACAGATACGAACAGTAAATCCACGTTACCAATACTTGCAATGCGTCTTTAGACACTCCAACAAAACGTAGGCCGTCATTTCGAGCGCAGCCGAGAAATCCATTCAAATAGTCCCGCGAAGCGGCTCCTTATTTGGGCAGGTCAGGTTTTGTTAGAGCTTCTTAGAAAAGATTTTTCTTCCTCCTAAGAGCTTGTCTCAACAGCACTTCCGCACTCTCCCCAAAAAAATCTGAATTTTCTTTGTCGAATTTTGTGATTTTAGGGCAATTAGCAATAGAGGGCGTATGTCGCCCTCCAAAAAAAGAGCAGAATGCGAAAGGAGGTGGTCGTTATGCGTGTATGAAATCGGACAATGGACAATAAGACAAGTGCCATATGAGGTACATGGACAGTATTAGAAAGAAGCGAGGAAGGGAAAGGAGTTCAAAAATGAAACCAAAAAATTACGTCATTCTGATGATTGTTTGCATTGTTGCTATGGTGCTTACGGTGTCTTCGCCCTGCAGAGCGGCGTGGCAATACCTGGGCTCCTATGTTCCCAATAATCCTACGTATGGGCGCAACACGGATTGGTCCACCTATTTTGAGGAATTCAGTTTCTCATCAGGCACGACGGCCGGATCGGGGGGCGTCAATGCCTCCGGGACCTGCAACGCCAAAACGTGGGTGCGCACTTCCGTTTCAGCGAGTGGTCCCACAGACATGTGGAGGTCGGCGTCGGCATCTTGTTCAACATGGGGTAATTCTTACTATGGGAACATCCCATATGAACCCAGTTTGTTGTCCGTTAGTTGGTCGGTATCCGGGAGCGGCTCTGTGGAGTGTTCGGGCAGTGTTGATGACACGCGTGGCAACGCCAGTGTGTACGCCAGTTCCTCTGCGAGTGGGGACACAAGCGCCGACGACGGCTCCGGAGATGGTTCTGCCTCGGGCAGTGCATCGACCGCGTATGAGTTGGGCAGCGCCGATGTTAGCTGGGGAGGCTATGCTGAGGAAGACTCTTCGAGTGTTGACGTAGGTTATGGTTCGTACAGTGCTTCCTTGAGCTTCTCTGTTAGCGGGTCCGGCGGTTGGGATGATTACTATTCGACACAGTTCACCGCATCGGCGTCTGTTTACGCGGGCTCGTCATCGTACGCGAGCGCCTCGGTCACCCAAGGGACTGCCTACGCCGGCTCCGATTCAGAGGGCCATTGCAGCGGCAGTTCTTCCGTATCGGTTTCGTATTAAACTTTCCGCTCAGGATGGCTGGATGGTCCCTTACCAGATCGATCCGGTGCTTTGTCTGACCAGTAACTATCCATTATGGAACTGACTGGTTCCGCCGTTCCGGCTGTGTCCGGCAGCCGGAACGGCGACTGGTCATACGACGAATTGTAATGGTCAGAACAACAGATCGCAATTTCAATGTGTTGCTGATTTGTTGTTTCCTGATTCTTGATGTAAATCTGTCGGACAAAAAGCGGTCATATCTTGACGGATTCGCAAGGAAATATTACTATGTTGAGGGATCGATTGTTTCTTGCGTGAAGGGAGATTACTATGAGGAAGCGAAGAACAATTCTTGTGTTGACGGCGTGTTTCCTGCTGGCGTTTTTCGCGATCCAGGCGCTTTCCCAGACGCGTCGTTCGAAGGTATCGCCAAGAGTGTCGGATACCGAGCGCCAGCGCAAGACAAACGTCACACAAAAACAAAGGGAAGCACCGAAGGATCGCCAGACCAGGCGATTGGAGTTCGAGGGCAAACAACGCCTAAAGGCTCTCGAGGAGAAATCGGCTGAAGCCAGAAGAGAGTTCTTGTTTGAGAAACGTGCGCTCGCAGATGCAGGACTTACGGAAGAGCAATGGAAGCTTGTCAAGCCAAAGCTGGAAAAAGTACGGGAGCAGCAGAATCTTCGGGAATCGGAACGTTCTACATCGGGGCTGTTTCTCGGTAGCTCAACCGGCAGCGGGATAAGCTCGACGGGGGCCAGCCAGCCGGGCGAACCTCGCTGGCTATGGAAAAGGCCCTGGAAGGACAAGCCCTCCGTTGAGCTGAGTGAAGCGCAAAAGCTCGCTCAGGAGCTTATAGACCTGCTGGATAAAGAGAACATAGCGCCGGAACAATTCAAACGAAAGACGGACGCCTTGCGAAAGGCCAGAACCGCCGAGGAACCGGAGAAGGCAAAGAGGGAAAAGGAGTTCAAAGAGGCAAAACAGGAACTGCGCAAGGGCTTGACGACTCGCCAGGAGGCGGCGTTGGTCTTAATGGGCTGGCTTTGAGGGATTTTATGCTGGGTGTGTCCAGATATCAGGCAGATCAGAGAAACCGTTATTTAAGCTGGGTACTCTAATACTACAACGCTATAAGTGACTCCGATAACAAGGAATGGCGTTTTTGAGAAAGATACCCACGGCATGTAATTTCCGAATGGTTCGGCGGCGATGGCAACGCCGAGCCTTGGCATTTCGCTGTTGCGT